>Ga0214545_1004757_pt1 | contig 25202 bp, 15 predicted proteins | sample CNSS4metaG_FD_160064 | JGI IMG/M metagenome (GOLD analysis project Ga0214545, IMG submission 160064) | Root nodule microbial communities from cowpea collected in UCLA plant growth center, Los Angeles, California, USA - CNSS4 | ecosystem: Host-associated > Plants > Roots > Nodule | place: USA...
ATATAAAAAATATTAAAAAAAAATAAAAAAAAAAAAAAATTTTTTTAAAAAAAAAAAAAAAAAAAAAAAAAAAAAAATCTTCTTAGAACTAGGGTAGGAACATTCTGAATATATTCAAAATAAATAAAAATAATAAATATCACATTTATTTATTTATTATTAAGATGTTAAATCTAATTTCGATTAGTTGTTTAGATCCATTTCTAATTATTATAAGAGAGCATTTTTATTTAACTTTGTAGTTTGACGTATAAAGTTAAATAGACTAAGTGTTTGACTAGGTGATTAAACTTATTTTTCGATTATTATAAGAGAACATTTTTATTTAATTTTATAGATAACAAACTAAGATTAAGGTTCAATTTTGATTTTATTTTCTGAATTTTGTCTAACATTAATATACATTTAAAAAGTGAATTATGATATCGCTTTAAGACCTTTAAACTATTGTTAATTGTATAAGTTTCTTTGTGCAAATGGAACATTATTTAGAAAAAGAAATAGATGGTTGTTTACTCTCCACAAAGAATTTAAGAAAAAAAAGCAAGAAAATAAAGAAAAAGCATGTAGGAACATAGATTTCAGGAATATAGATTTTAGGTAAACATAGGATATATAGTCAACGTTACACAAAATATGAAAAAAATTGTTAAAGTACACGTATAATCAGTATTCATAATTAATTATAGTGGGTCTTAATTACTTACGGATGTTTTATTTTTTTCTATTTTTATGCTACAATAATACTAAATAATTAACAAATAATATAAAATTAAAGTATGACTAAAAAAAATATTTAATTTTAAACTTGTTTTCACTCTTTTACTTTGTTTAAACAACTTCACTTATTCCTTCTTCTTTTTTTATATTTTATTTCATTTTCCATACACTTTTTCAAACAAAAATATAAGAGACAATTTTTAGTGTGTGAATAAATAAAAAAAAAACCCAACTTGGAAAAGTTAAATTATTTAAACGCATACTTATCATAATTATATATGCAAAAATATAAGAGTAAGATAATATTATTTAAATTTAATATAAAAATCTTAGTTATCATATTAAATTTTCCGTAACACAATTATATCACGTAAGATATTCGTTATAAAAATTCACATAAATTGAAACAATTTAAACCTCACTGGTAACTTTCGAATTATTAAAAATTAACATGCAATTAAGGAATGAAAATTATCCGTGGTCATGATAGTTCATAAATAATTAAGATAATTCTTTGAATATATTCGGTATATGAATCTCCATCAACTTTTAAGCTAAAATAAATTTGAATCTAAGTGATTTAAAAGTTAAAAACTTAAATGTCTCTTATAATTGGTGGCTTCATTACTCATACTTAAATTTACTTAAATTATAACGAACAATTAAAAGATTCTCATTATTATAAAATTTACTTAAATTTCACAACCATCGTACAAATACCAAGGGTTTTAAATCACCCACAAAAAAGTTAATTATCCACAAAATTACATTTTTACATTCAGGTAGATAGATATTCAATCACCAATCCATATGAATTTAAGATTTAAAGAAAGAAATTGGAAAAAAAAAACTTAAATTTCGACACCTGGGGATTTATCGAAGTCTTGAAAAAGAAACAATGAAACAAAGAATACCCAAAACTAAATCATCACTCTCAAAAAATAAAAATCTACCCATAAGAAAACAGCATACAATCAATTTAAAACTAAAACACCATATAAACTCATATATTACAACAACCGCGACATGCGTGTTGAAGGATAAGAGAGAGAAAAGTTACTCAAGATATTCCACAAGTTATGCTAAATAAAACTCTGAAAACAGGAAAGAAGGAAGTAACGAGTGAATTTCAATAATATAGTCGTTATAAAACGTTAACAGTCATTTAATTATAAAACAGAAGTTACAATAAGTTTTTTGAATTTAACAACAACAAATTTAGAAGTCAAAAATATTTCAAAATAGTCAATAGTATACACTAATAATACATACTCATTAGTATATGTAAGTTACCAAATTTTTTCATCAGTTGAGTACTTTACCTTTCTTTCGGGTTAGAAAAATAAATTCTAAAAAGATTACATCTTGATGAACTTAATTGGAATGTTCAATTAAAATTATTTAGACATAAAACTTATAATTATTTTTGAAAATTATTTAGGATTGATTGTAACGAAGTTACTATATCTCGTACGGGTTACATTATTAGTTTTCAAAAGGTGTTTTGAACGCATTACTAAGGAAAACCTACAATGAAGTTCTCAAAGTGAATTGGCATACGTCAAGATTTTCGTTTCTTCCAAAAGTAGGCACAATTTTTTTTTAATGAAATTCATTAGATACCGTCATACATAATTAGAATGTGATTAACTTAATTCTTACCACACATTTGTATTAAAACGTATATTTTTATTGAAAAGATGAAAATGGTTAAGACGTTCGTTGACCTTTAATTTGTACTTGTTCAGTACTCGTTTCTTGGAAGGATAAGCAATTGATTTCAGAACTTTAATTGACCATTCCAACCGTGATTTTAAACTTCTTACATAAAAAAATAGAAACTAAGAAAGGAATAAAGAATATCCTTTTTCCTTGGGAATTTTACGTAATTTTGAAATTTGGAATTGACAAGAAAGTATAGGATCCTACCAACAAGGGAGTTGGATACGAGAAATGAGAATGGGGAAAGAAGAAAAGAGAAAAGAAGAGAAAGAAAAGAAAGCAGAGTGGAGTTCTTGGTTGGATTACCTTTCTGGAGTGTTATTGGTTGGACTGAATTGTTCGTCAACACTCCCTTGACTAACCAAACAGCACAAGAATCCCGAAGCCGACAATGTCAACCCTTTATTTCCCGTCAATTCCCTCACTCCGTTCCAATCCCTCAACGTAACCGTTCTCGGCGACGAAGAAGACGACGCCGTCGATGACTCCCCTTCCCCCTCCTCCGTGCAAGAATTCTCGCAAGATTCGCTCGACAACGCTTCCTCTTCCTTCGATTTATCCTCCGCCGTCTTTCTCGGCCGCTGCTGTATGTTCTCTCCCATCAGGTCGCGGTACCCTATCGCCGAAATCTTCTCCAACGCGGGGAAGCCGGACCCGTCCATCACCATGGCGCCAATGTTCATCACGCCATGGAACCTCCCCGACGGCCGCCGGAGCTGGAAGGCGCTGAAGCACGGGGTCGACATGTCGACGTCGCGGGAGAGAATGTTGCTGATGAGGAACCGCAGGGTGCCGACGAGGTGGTCGCGGAAGGTGCCGACGGCGTAGATGGCAATGCAGATACTGGAGGTGTCGCCGGCGAGAAACTCCGGCGATACGCGGAAGAGGAACTTGTCGTTCCAGGTAGGGTTGTGGCCACCGAGCTTGTCAACGCGTGTTCTGAGTTTCGTGTCGGGGTGGATCCACGTGACGGCGTAGGTTTGGAGACTTCGCCGAGGAGACGAAGGCGGCTTCAAGCCCTGCGCGGAGATCAAGTTGATCTCCAATACTTGATGCGTCTTCGCCGGCGTCGGCATTCCTCTCTCTTTCTCTGTAGAACCTTCCTTACCACAACATCTCTATTCTTTCTTGGGACTTGGGAACGGTCGTGATGAGCCAAGAAAGAACAAACGGTTGTGATTCCGGCGGAAAGAGACGCCTAATGGGTTTTTCTGAGAGGGAAAGGTAAAACCCGTTGGTTATAATTGGGTTTTGTTTTTTGTAGTCGTTATTGGTTAGGGTAAAAAACGTAAATATTGGCTTAACTGGAGTGGCGTTAGGGTGAGGTTGTAACTTGTAAGTGAAAGCCGCGCGTCATTGCTAGCCAGTTAATAACTAAGCTCTAACTATAAGAAAGCCTCCCCATAATACAGTTATTATGGATTTTTTATTTTATTTTAATAAAATATTATTATTTTCTCTTTTGCGCTTTAGGTACTTTTTCTTCTTATAAAAAAATAATAAATTTAGTTGTAAGTTAACAATCATTTTTAAGGAATTAATTTACAACTGTATACTTTGATCCACTACTGCATTTTTCAATTTTTTTGTCCTATTTGTTCAAAAATCATAATTAAAATTTTCAATGTGATATTTTTAACGCATGAACATAAAGAGTCGTGTAATATTAGATAATATAATTTTAAATATGGGGTTCATATTATATTGCTTAACAATACAATAACACATGAAATGTGTGCATCCCTAACACAGCTAAGATTAGTTTCCATTATTTTTTTTATCTCCATCACTTTCTTACTTTTACTTTTGTAAAAAATAATTCCGACGATTGCAATTGGTTAATTTTATGACGATTTTTGTTATTTCTTTTAAAATATTCATACATTTGGTCTTTATGAACAATTCTTACATTTTTCTGTTAATACACGTAAAGTAATCTTTTGTTTTTTGTTTTATGTTCTAATGTACAAATTGTATGGTAAAAACTAAAATATATTAAAAAATGTACATGTAATCACTGAAGGTTGTGTAAGTATATGAAATTAATAAAAACTTTTTTAGTTAAGAGCAACACAAAAATAAGTAAAAATTTGCTTATTATACTTAATTTGTCTATCCTAACAGCGAACTGTTAAATTGATTTGATCACGTTCCGTTACAATTGTTTTTCATTTTCATTTCATCTTATTTCTTTCAATAGATCCAAAATAGTTAAAAAGATTCATAAATGTAGACAATATGAAGAGTGGAGAGGCTTACCATGTTTAATCGATGATGATAATGCATTAACATTTTTTTTTTCAAAGTAAATAATCTCTTGCTAAACGAAAGTCTTATCATATTTAATCAAAATTCACACTTGCTTTGACAATCCTTCCAACTCTTGTAAGCCCTATTTCTAGGAAGAATTTTGGGTCTCTTATTCTAAGTGTATTTAATATATTAACTTCCAAAACACTTTATAGTCAATTTTTTTTTTTTATACTTCTTGTATCTTTTAAACTCGTTCTTAGGGAGAAGGAAGTAGTGACGAAAATAGTTAAACCCGTTTTTTCATTTGTCCTACTGAATAGCACGATATGCTACAATTTTAAAAACATGTAACTTTAAGACAGACTTAATAATATAAAACATATCAATTTAATTACATAAATAATATAATTTTAAAATATACATAAAAATCAACATCACCTGTATGATAGAGCAGAAAACTGTAATAATCAAATCAAAACCTGTTAGAGACAATAACTGGTTATTTTCTCCCAAGCTAACGCATGTTAAGAATTCTACTTTTGTTTTCCTTTTTTTTATGTGACATTATACATTTGTTTTCGAATCTTGTAAGTTATTCTTCTTTCTACATTATTGTCTTCTAAACCAACAAACCTACTTAAATATAATTATTACAATGTGCGACTCACGGATTACATTCTTTTTATCGTAATGCACATTGTGGTTATAGAAAGATGAATGATGAATGATAAGAATTTCGTTAAATAATTTTTTTCCTCTAAAATACTTAAAGTTGATTTTTTGTTTTTATTTTTATTTTTTTTATCCAATTTGAGTGCGTATAATTTTCATGCACTGGCTTTTCCAGATTTTAATAGAACACTTTTAAAATTAAGAAGATCTAAAACGAACAAAAAAAATTTAGGATGAAAAACTATATCTTAAAGTTTTTAGAAGGATGACAAGTATATTTATGTTATTGTGTGAGAATTTTCTGGTAACAAAAGAAGGGTGCATAATATCAAACGCTCTTTTTCCTTTTTATCATACTTTAATTTCTTTTATTTTCCTATTATCTTCTTATTTTCTTTTCTAATTTCAAAAAGCGTTGTAAAAAACAATAAAGTAGCATTATTAAAGAGGAGTAGATAGATTACAATGCAACTAAATATTATACTATGAAACATTTTTTTTTTCGTAAATGAATTACAACAATTAAATATTATATAAATACAGAATATGAAAACAGGGTAAGAGTCTGAATAAAGAATCCCCACATACCCAAATAAAGAACATAATTATAAATGTAATGCCAGTGCTTTACAAATCAAGAAATTGTTTGATATAAAACTAAGAATTGTTGATATATATGAAGAAATGCTATTAAAATGAACAGATTCGATTTAAAACGAGATTTAGACAAACAAACATTACTTTAACTTGTTTTGCCCATGATGTTTGTCTTCAGTCACGTCGTGGCACTTGCCGACACATCGTTTGAGATAACGACGCTGACCCAGCTCACTGTTCATTTCCTTTTATATATCTATATACTGTTAAAACAACAATTAATTTGAAAAAAAATGCATAAATACAATAAAAGACATAAATTAAGTCCAAGACGTAAAATTGATTATGGATTTGTATGCAATGATTGCGCAACTGCATGGTACGTGACGTGTAATAAAACATTTATGGAGGCTCTATAAATAGGTTCCTAACTTGATCGATGCACATCAAGCTAAAACTGCAATGGGCAATAAAACACAAAAAGTTCCAATTCTCTTTCTCTTGAATTTTCTTGCATTGGTTTTCAGAACCAATGCAGGAGGAGACACGGTGATTTACTGGGGCCAGAACGAGACAGAGGGTTCATTAACCGAAACATGCAACTCTGGACTGTACAACATTGTGAACATAGCGTTTCTTGCAAGATTTGGCGGCGGGCGTAAACCCGAAATCAACCTTGCAGGTCACTGCGACCCTGCATCAAACGGTTGTAAATTTTTGAGCACAGACATAAAGAATTGCCAGAAGAGAGGCATCAAGGTGATCCTCTCAATCGGGGGTGGTGAGCCAGGGTACTCCTTGTCATCCGCCGGAGATGCTACAAACGTGGCAGATTTCATATGGAACAACTTCTTGGGAGGGGAATCTAGGAGAAGACCACTGGGTGATGCAGTGTTGGATGGTGTAGATTTCGACATTGAAGTTGGTGGTGGTGAAGCCTTCTACGCGGTGCTTGCAAGGAGACTCTCTCGGCACAGCAGAGGAGGGGGAAGAAAAGTGTACCTAACAGCAGCACCACAGTGTCCCTTCCCTGATGAACACCAGAATGGAGCACTGTCAACAGGGCTATTTGACTTTGTTTGGGTTCAGTTTTACAACAACGATTGTCAGTTTGACTCCGGTGACCCCAGCAAGTTCCAGAATTCGTGGAAGCAGTGGGTGTCGTCCATTAAGGCTAGGAAAATTTATTTGGGTCTTCCTGCATCTCCATCAGCAGCTGGTAGCGGCTTTGTGCCGACACAAACTGTGATAAGGGAAGTGTTGCCTTTTGTCAAAAGATCGCGCAAGTATGGTGGAGTAATGCTTTGGGATCGCTCCGCTGATAAGCAAACCGGATTTTCCAGAACCATCAAGGGCAGTGTTTGAGGTTTGCACAAAAACCAAGTTTGAAGTTTAGCTCCTTCACTTGTGTTGTTGAATTCTGTTTCCTCGTAAAAGTGAATAAAAAACGATCCAAATAAAGGGGCAAGTGTGTATGTATTACATAGATTAAGGACGTAGAAGGTCTTCATGATGCTTGAAAGAGTTGTTGATTCAATTTGAAACCATGCATGTAATGTTGTCTAGTCTATAAAATGATGTTGATACGCAATTTGTGTTGTAATTGCGTATAATCTTTCTGTAGATATGTTAAGCAACAAAAAGCGTTTGTAGTCCAACGGTTAGGATAATTGCCTTCCAAGCAATAGACCCGGGTTCGACTCCCGGCAAACGCAAGTGTTTTTGTTTTTGTTGGATAATCGAATTTTTTTTGTGATGGCTCTTTTGCTAATAAGTAATAACAAAACGCAGACAAGAAAATACGGCTACTGTGATACATTGTCATTATTCAGAGACTATAACCGGAAAACATAGATTAAGGTAATTCTGTTTATTAGTAGATGCAGGGTGAAAGAAGAGAATTAAGCATTTGGGTATATCAAAGTTGTTTTCTTAACTCTCTTTTATCTGAAAAAGAAAGAAAATGACATAGTTTGTCATGAGAGGTATCATAACACAGAACCGGTCTTCAACTTAGGTGCCTTTTGCTTGATAAGGAGAGTAGATAGCACACTTTTACTGCGACTGTGAACTTTGGCAGCCTCACGTCCTTTTCGATCGTCAAAGGATCCAAATTTTGTCAATGGTTTGGAACCCTTCAATGCATCCTGCACACACAGAATCATCACTAACTTTGCTGAAGTTATGCCACAAAAGCACGAAGAAAAAATCATCCTTCAACTAGTTAGTTAGCTGGGATATATTCTCCACAATTTCTGGTGCATTGGTTGATGGAATATCTAATGCTATGTAGAAGTCAAACAAAGATTTTTCCACAGTGGCTGTGAAAACAACCCCACAAAATTGAAGGAGAAGGGAAAAAGCCTAATTCAATCAAGTGGTGTGGATCTATAGCAGAAGTTTCCTTTTTCCTTTGGAATAAATTATGCATGCTATATTGAAACCAATTTAATATTTGAATCAATCAAAGACTTATTTTGGCTTGCATCCATTCACACTTTAAGTATATTCTATTGTACAAGGACTACATATTCATCAGAAGTAACTAAATAAGATCAAATAGATAAGGCAAATATAGGATCAAATGCCCAATGGGCAGATCAAAACTATTTGCTTTTTAAATCAAAGATTACAGTTGATACTAGCTTGGCTGGGAATTTGCGATTTCAAAAGATTTTTACTGGATCAACATTCTGCTGAAATTTTTAAATTCAATGGACTCTTGAAGATGAACTTCTGTAATGGATCTCAGCATGATGAACAAAATGGAACATGAACATTCATCTTTTAAATAGTATTGTTCTGTAAAAAATTATTGAGTAAGTTACTGGTGCAACGAACTCCAAAATGAAGCTGCTAGCAAAATTATCAATGACCCTTCCCCTTAGTACATTAGTTTTTTTATGTATCAAAATCACCAACGAGAACAGTCAAATACCCTCATATATCATCAATTAGAAGCATTATTCTGTTCTAGAAAAGGAACTTCTATCTGAATCTTTATTCAAGTGCAAAATCCAAACTACGCTCCCCTGACAGATTATGTCAAAGATATTGCCTAGAAATATTAAACAAAGATAAACAGTTTTCCAAACACACGAAATCAAATAAGAGCAGATAAGTCAATTATAATCAAATCCCATTTGACTATTCCATCAAATATGGCACCACACTACCATGCATTTGAACTTCCTGATGAAAACAAAGTTACCTCGTCTGTGACACCAAAAGTTTGGGTGGCAGCTCTAGATGTAAGAGTTCCATTTGTTAAGTGGAGTTGTGCTGCTGAGGGTTTCATCCATGCACGCTCTTCATTATCTACAGTGACAAGCTAATGTATTTAAACAGGGAAAACATAACCAATGCTTGCTTAGTGTAACTGAATCATGTGCTACAAAGGATACAACTATTCAGCATACCTAGAAGGTGGAAAACTCCAGAGGTCTTGGCAGAAAATTTGGAGTCCTTGGGGCTGCAAAAATGGATGTGTTAAAATAGTGAAAAAGCACTCATTGATGGAGTGAATAGCAAATAAAGCAACGAGCCTACACAGGCCAAAATTGTAAGCTTACTTTTTTGAAGTGCGGGAAGTCGTTTTTTTTAAGGTAGACTTAGTTTCTGATGCTAAATGCCAAGAAAGAGTTTTTGAAATAGGGGTACCTAGGTACAATCATAATACATATTCAGTTGAAGGAGAAAAGGAGAAAGGTGGAGAACATACATCAAAGCCAAAAGCTCCAGAAGGGACATTTTCACAGACCTGAAGAAGGAAGACGATTTCTGGTTCGATATAGATTTTGTCTTGCATTAATCTGTCTGTGTGAGCTGAAATGTACCTTTTTATTCACAGAATCTAGCTTGCGTTGTTAAGAAGAAAACAAGAATCATAAGTAAACGAAAATCTGTAGAGTGAATGGTTAATTCTGAAGAAAAAAACAGTTAGGCCTACTTGGCAAAATGTAATGCTTATGATGTCTGGGAACGAAAGCTAACAACTGCTGCTGCCGAAGGCCCTCTCTGTCAGTGTAAACATGACATGTAAGAAGTTTCTGCATTTTTGCATATATCTCACTTCAAATCCACTAGAAATTTATTTATTTCGAAATGATATGTAAAAAAATATTTCTAATTACCTGATTCAACATAGAGACCTTCAAGTCCATGGTTGATACGTCCAAGGTTTGCTGCTCAAGAAGGTCGGTTAACTTGTAAGCAACAGTTCCCAGATGATCAACAGCATTAACAAGAGCTCTTACAGCATAATCTTTGAGGTTGTCAAGTACCCTATTGCAGAAATAAAACAAAACGGAGTTTGTTTGGGTAAATCCATGCAGTTCGAATACAGAAGAACAATTAGCTGACAGACACAACCACACATTTTAAGAATCATTACAACTTTTTCTGCACATATACAATAACGCAAATACTACAGTCAGATCAGAGATCAATAGAAATTACTTAAACAGTAACAAGTCTTAACCAATGTTCATCAGGTGTCCACTTTAAGACCATTTAAAATTTGTTATCAGAAATAATCGAATTAATTTTCTAAGTAGTGAGAAATTTAAAGATCCGTTTTCTTGTTTACAGCATTTTGTTATATCCATCCACAATTCCACACAAAGCAAAACACACATCTATACATTTGTTGAAAACTTTAACGCACAAATATAGAAAATTTCAGCCATAACACTGAGAGCCTTGCAAGAAACTAGCAATAGTACTTCACGAAATAACTAATTGTAAAAAGAGGTATGTTTGCATTCCAGAGCAACAAACTAAAATACCCATTAACAAAAAGTACCCTTACACTTGTTTTTTATCACTACGGAGATAAGATTTCTCGCAGTACTCTGCAGCAGAATAGAGTTGAGGCCTCAGATTCTTAAGTTCCTGAAATGGCAGTATCAGGAGGATCAGCACCCAGCAACTAGAATAAGTGTTAATTCTTTGTGGAGAGATTAGAGGTTTGTGGTTATGAATTTGAACACAAGTGAAAGAATTGTAACAGGGACGGTAATGTAGTTTAGTAAGTGAGAATAGTGATAGATCTGATGACCTGCAAGGCGAAGATGAATCCCTTGCTGTGCTCCATGGGAACCACGTCCAAGGTCATGGCGCAATGTTCAATCAGAAAACTACAACACTAATGGTAGTTAAGTATTTGTTTGGTTCCTTGAGAAAAACAAGAAAGGTGGATCAAATTCAAGAACTGAAGAGAGAGTGAGTGAGAAGGAAGAAGACAAGACAGTCAAATTCCAAAGGCAACATGTCACTCATTTCATTGCATCTGAAAATCATCCAACACACATAATTAATTAAGAATTATTATGTTCTTTGTTGTAAGGGAAACGACAATTTTCCAAAGACATTCATGCCCTTGGCTGTGTTATTCCATTTTTAAATCTACACTCCTCCTCACACTTCTCTTAAGTTATAAACACCCTTTTATCCCACCTTATAAGTTACTATAAAAGACACATTATTTTAGTAAAAAAATATTATCTCGAATTTAATTTTTGATTAACCATTCTAATTTCTTTATTCTCTATAAACAAATTCACCCCCTTAAAGCCTTTTTTAAACTAATACAAAAGTACATAAAATGAAAAAATGAAGAAGAAGAAGAAGGGAATATGCTCTCAACTAGTGCCAAGGCACCTAACCCAAAGATTCCAATCTCTCCTAAAGGATTATTCTTGGGTTATTTCTCTGTCACACCCACGCCACAAGGTGACATTTTTGAAGCTTTTTTATTTGAGTAGCATAGCCTATGGAAAAGTAGAAAGAAAATCCAAATCCAACCAATCACACACTTTTCCCACTTAATAACTCCACACATCTAATCTTGTTTTCTTTTTTTCAACTCCCTTTTTCTTTTCTTCTCATGCAGGAACCACATTTTATTCTTTCACTTTCGTCGCAGAAATCCCACCCATCACCATGTCTCTTCTCATCCATTGCTCGGAACCGTTCTTGGTCACCAAAATTGTGCACTACCTTAACCCTAGACCCAGTAAGCTCTACAACTTTAAACCGCTCACAAAGGGCAAGACAATTGGGTTAAAAGTGAGTTGCAAAGTTAAGGATTATGGGGTTTTGGGTTTGGATCAGAATTTTAGTTCGTATGGTTACTTTTCGGCTCTGGTAAAGAGAGGGAACAAAGAGGAAGAAGAAGAAAAAGAAAAACAAGAATATTACGTGAATTTGGGGCATGCTCTTCGGGCTCTGAGGGAGGACTTCCCTGCCCTCTTCCACAGAGAACTCTCCTTCGACATCTACAGGTTCCAGTTTCTTTCTTTTCTCAATTTTATTTTATTTCAGACATAGTTGTACTTGTGATTTTAATTGTCTTACGTACAATTGTAATAATCGAGGACCAAGAATGTAAGTAACTAAACATTTATTTTATTTGCATGGTGTTTATTTTTGTTTATTTACCTGCTTTCTTTGTTTATTGGATTGGAAGTTTTCTGTGTCCACAAACATATCTGTTTCTTTCAGGGATGATATTGTACTCAAAGATCCTCTGAACACGTTCGTTGGCATCGAGAGTTACAAAACAATCTTCTGGGCTCTACGATTTCATGGCAGGATGTTTTTCAAGGCTTTGTGGATTGACTTATCCAGCGTGTGGCAGCCTGCTGAGAATGTCATTATGGTTCGGTGGACTGTTCATGGAATCTCACGAGGTCCATGGGAGAACCGTGGGAGGTTTGATGGAACCTCTGAGTATAAACTCGACGAGAATGGCAAGATTTTCCAACACCGTGTTGACAATGTTGCTCCCAACACACGTCCTAAATTTGAAGTGCTGCGTGTAGAAGAATTGCTTCAGTCTATATGCTGCCCCTCTACTCCAAGACCAACTTGTTTTGAAACATCCTCGTCTACAAAGAGAACTTGATGTCTTGTTTCTCAAGTTCTTCCAAACAGTTTTGCAGTAAATAATGATTGGCAGGGTAAATACACATTGAGCTACTTGCATGGCATGAACTTTGAAATTTTCCCAATTGGTCATGCGGTGCTCAAATCTACTGGTATGGACCAATAGGGCCTTAATTGGGTTGTAATTGGTTGGGCTTGAAACTGGAGTATACTGTATATAAGTTGTATATACATTAATAATACGATTGCAGGTTCATATATATCATCATCATCGCTTATATAAGTACTTCATGTGTTTTTATTCTGATTTTCAGTATTGTAGAGTAAGATAATTACCAGCTAAAAAAGATAATCAATGATATGTTGATATTATTAGAACGCAGAGATTGAAGAGAAGAGTAGATTAAGATAAAAAGGAAAAATGGATATTGATGAGTGGAATATAAGGTGAAGTTAAATCCGAGTTTAGGGGTTGAAGACGAAGTTGGTAGGTACAACCACAAGGGGACTCCGAACAACGTGCGTTCCTGTTTCTTCAACCCATTCCAATGAACCAAAAGCCACTGCATTTTCCTTCTTCATTTCAGACTTCAACGTCAAACTGAATTTCCGTTTCTCATATTTTGCCTTGAAGACCAACCTATTGGGAGAAACTGAGATTTGCGTGCCATTAGAGGAACTCACACGTGCCGTGTAAGCAGCTGGACCATCTCCAACGTACGTCACACTTCTCCGGAATTTTCTCTCCACTGTCACACTCTGGTCAGCAGAAAAAGCCACGAAAGAGGGATAATTGACGTCGTAAGATGGGCTTGAGCAATTGTAGGCCTTTGATCTGGTAATGGCCAAGATTTGGGCCTGGGTGAAATTCATGGCACAGAGGAGGTTAACATAGTCTTGAGGTGTGGTGTCATAAACCAAACCTGGGTCAAGCGCACGGTTGGGGTCGATAAGGCCAGCGCCCATGGCCAGAGGAGAAGCCCGTGGAGAGAGCTCTCCATTTTCTTCGATGGGCTTTCCAGAGTTATCCAGTGGGCTGGCCGTAGTTATCAACGCGGACCTAACAGCCGAAGCACTCCACTCGGGGTGTGCACTCCGCAACAGAGCCACCACCCCGGAAGCATGAGGACAAGCCATCGAAGTCCCAGACAACAAATTGTATTCATTATTTAATACCACGTTTGGGCCAATTTGGGCCGCAGGCAAATCCGGAACCCAAGCCGCCAAAATCGACGACCCCGGGGCCATAATGTCGGGCTTCAATACCCACGGACACTCCCAAGACGGGCCTCTGGAACTGTAACTGGCCACCGTTGGAGCCCGTTTGGTTCCGACGAACGTTTCTTGAAACTTTATGGTGGCGGAAGCGGGTTGAGTGGCGCGTGCGTATTCGATCACATTTTTGCCATGGTGAGGGCTAATAACAAGGCCCGGAAACGTCATTTTTCCCGTTTCAAACAGAGTGGGATCACTGGATATAAACACAGCTCCATACACTGCAGACAGTGACACTTGCTGAATCTGCTGGTTAACATCCATAACAGAATCGCATATGACGACGCTGCCACGCGCCACTTGCGACAACAGTGTAGAAGAGTCACATGCGGAAGCGTTGTTATGGTAAACCAGAGGAAGGTTATTCACCGTGGCACTTGCAGGGAACAGAGTCCACCCGGAAAACCTCTTCCCGTCGCCCAGAATTAACGTGCCGCCAAAAGAGCGCTCTGTGTTGCTCGCTCCAACCGTTAAAACCCACGGAATCCCGTTATGTATGGACCCCAGTGACGGACCTGCGTTTCCGGCAGAAGCTGAAACCACGATGCCTTTCTCCAACGCAGAGAAAGCGGCGATTGCGACAGGATCCTCGTACAGGGGCACCATATCCAAACCCATTGAAATGGAAATAACGTCAACTCCGTCAGCGATTGCCTGGTCCAGACCTGCGAGCATGTCCGAGGCAAACGCGCCTTGGGCCCACGAAACCTTGTACATCGCAATTTTAGCACGTGGCGCAATTCCTCTTGCGGTGCCCTTTGCGTATCCGAAATACGACGCGCCCCTCACGTAGTTCCCCGCCACCGTGGACGCGGTGTGGGTCCCGTGTCCCATGCTATCTCTAACGGAGTTGGAGCCAATTTTGGTGTCGTCGTCATCACCGTCGTGCGCTGCGAGAAGGCCTTTGTTGAAGTACCTTGCGCCTATGAGTTTGGAGTTACAGAGGGAGGGGTCAAAGCGTTGACCACCCTGACACTTTCCCTTCCATTTTGGAGGAGTTTGAGTTACCATGCCATCGTCTTTGAAGCTGTCGCTCTCGGGCCAGATTCCGGAATCGACGACGCCAACGACGACGTTTTGGCCGTAGTTGGACGCTGGCCAGAGGCCGTGAGAGACGTTGAGAGAGAGGAAGGTGTAGGAAGCGGTGGTGTCAAGAGTGGCTGCTCTGTCTCTGTATGCTGAGATAAAACCTGGTGTTTCTTTCAGACTCTGTAACTGCTGTGGTGACAACGCAGCACTGAAACCGTGAAGTGCGTTTTCGTAAGAGTACAAAATGCTACTGTTAACGTGTTCAGTGGCGGAGTCCAGAGAAGTAACGGTGGATGAATACCAATGGCGTTGCGAGGTGAAAACTCTGGGCATGTAAGACTCGTCCATGTGAACTACATACGTAACTGCCTTTGAATTGCATTGCCATAGCAAACACACGATCGAGAGATGAACAATAACGTTTGATAAACAAAATGTATTCACGTTCTTCATTGTCTTGGACATGCACCAGAATGAGGTCACCATAACATATTATCACTCTGTTTTGATGCATGAAACAATTCTATACATTTGAAGTGTTTCTTTATTTCAAGTACTGCCTTTTTATTAGTAGAATTTGATTAGTAGTTCTTTGATGAGTGTTAGGAAGTAGTGAAAGAGTCTCGGGAAGAAAAGGATGCATTAATCATATAACCAAAGGCCAAATGAATCAGAAGCTCAATGAATGGAAAAGTCATGCACTGCTTTCATGTTTCTAAAGGTCAGAAGTTTGATTTGAAAATTAGCTTTTAGAAATAATGATGTTTGAAGAGTCTGATTGGTAACTTAACTTCTCTCACTCTGATGTATGCCTTAAAAATTTAAGGCATGGGACCTTGAAGTGGTTTTATGTTAGGTGTCTTCACAGTTTTGATGGAGGGACACTGATTAAGGTTCCGTTTTGTAAAAAAATTGCGGACAAATCCAGATTGTTTTTAACTTTTGTTTCTTTATTCTGTCATGCATTGTTGTATTTTTGGTGGCTCATAAATTTTTGTAAATTGATCTTTGCAGAAAAGAAAAACACACGAAAAAACATAATATCATTAAGTGAAAACATATTTTAATTCAAAATGTAAGTACGTAAAAAAAGTTAAAAGTATAAGTAAAGCAACCTAAGTTTTCTTAATTTTGAAAAATTGAATTTATCTTAGCTGGTGGATGACTCGCCTAACGAGTTTATAGAACTTTAGAAATCTTACATATATTAGTTTGATCTATAAGTTACCACTAGTGTTTTTATCTCTTTTCAAATCATAACATATATATTTCAATTCTAAAAAATAGTATAATGAATCAATATGATCAAACTGATGTATCCAACTTTTTAAAAGTCACCACACAAGTCATATTACAACATCTTCATTCAACATATCATATAAATTTCAACAATTTTCAAATAGCTTAAATTAAGCATGGTGATCACAACATTTCTACAACTAGATTCAACTAGATCTCCTTATTAGGACTGAGTTTCTTGATCCCATTAGACTTCTAAAAGTCTTCACTCACACAAAATGCAATACTTGTACATGGAAAACTCATATCAACAATTTGAACATGTATCCTAACAATTTTAAGCAAATAAAGATTCATTTTGAATCCTTTTGAATCACATGCAATGCTTCTAGAGTACATGCATGCAAAATTTTTTAAAATTGACTTAAGAGATGAACTTACTCAAAGAAGATTTTGATTGACTAAAATTGTCCTATTCTACGTTAGGTTCTCTATGATAGTATGTGATCTTCAAAAGATAATTATAGCATAAACTTAGAGAGAATGTATTCATAAGATAAATAAGATAGTTTTATAGAAATAGTAGTCTTTATAAAATGAAATCCAATTTCTTGGCTCATTAGGTGAATTGCTAAGCACAATTCATTTTATTATAGTCTAGAGAGTTAGTGGTTATTAGGTCGTTTGGCGAGTTTGGTCTTACTTGACAAATTATTTTGTTATAAGCTTATAATACTTGCTCATTAGACGAGCCAAACTTCTTGCTTAACAAATTTTTTTAATTAAAATTCAAAGTACTCAGAAGGGATTGATTGATGAGTGAGTCAAGTGTTTGCTAGACTAATATACCTTTACAAATATTTCACTGGATGAATAACTAAACAAGCCTTAATTTTTGAAAACTTTAAAATTGTTACACTAGAAGAGCTTAAGTGCTCACTAAGTGATAGGAAAAATATTGTATATAAAAGTCAATTGTTGAGATTTAAAATAAAAATATGCAAGATAATGATAAAACAAAACTAAAGCATGTATCATAATCTATAGTGAGATGTTGATTTGATATATATTTGATGTAAATGTAGTTGTTTTCTAGAAAAGATGTTATCTTTAGATGTTGTATTGTATAAAGATTTTAAGAATGAGATTATTCTGATTCTACTGATGATGAACTCACGTCACATAAAAAAGATATTTAGTAATGAAATTCGATAGATATTTTTATTACTTACTATATAAACAAATAATCATGCCTAATAAGTCATAAACTCTATGGAAGATTCTAGGATGAAATCTCCTTATATGCATTTGCGATGGAAGTATAATAGATGTGAAACTTTTGATTTTGATGATAGTAAATCACTGGATATAAAACATTTGATTTTAATTGTTTGTGATCAATGTTTTTTACATGATTATATGTGATATTATATGTGATGTGAAATGATTAAATTAAAATATAAAATATTTCAAAAACTACTAATTTATAAAAATAAATTTACCATATTTTGATGTCTGTATGCCAAATATAACTACAAATGATAATATGATATTTGGGAAAACAATATGGTATTCAATAATATTATAAATTTAAGAAAGAATAATTTACTTTAATATATATATATATATATATATATATATATTCTTAATTCTGAATTTCAATTGAACATAACCAACAGAAACATATTTATGAATTACAAAATAAACTACTAATATTGTACCCATCAAAGGTCTTAAAATAATAATACAAATATTTTAAAACAACAATATAAATTTTTAAAATAAAAATTCTAAAATAAATGTTACAAATAAATATTTGTAATAAACTTATCCTCCTGGCATAGGGATCAGAATAAAAATTGGAGGGTGCTAAATTGTCGTAACCAGGCTTTGGGGCGAACACCCTACTCGCATAAACTTTGCGAGCCCAAACCACTCCTCATATCCCATTAACTGCCTGAAGGATCATACCTTAACAATTTCATCTTAGCTATTTATATAAAAGAAGTTAGTTTTATTTCATATTGTGTTACGATGTGGGACTTAAGTCATACCCAGACGATCTATTTAGCATTCCAGGTTGAGGAAACTCGCTTTCGTCTAATATCAATCTACTACTGATTTATCCAACTTTCCATTTGGATGACTAAGGCTTTGCGCTAAAATGTTAGTTCAGATGAGTTTCCCGTAAATGGGGACCAGGTATTTATGCGATGAAGGATTTGATGGTATTTATAGTGTAAGTATAATAGTGTAGTGCTCCGGTTAAATATAAAATTTCATCTTATGAATATGTAATATGTTCAATAAAATGCAAAGTATCGATGCAACACTCCAAATTTAGTTAGAAAATCATACCAATGGTACAGAACTTATATATTATACCTATAGTACAATATATAAGTTATGTTCTTTGTTGTGTTGGTAGTACCAGATAATTTGAAGAATTATATTTCTGTATAGAATAATTCAATCCATGAAAATACTAACCTTTTCATTGGATTTATTCATTATGATTCTGTGAAGACATTTTATTAGAATACACTGTCACTACATAGCTTTCAGTTTTAGCTTCTTTTGAAAGTAGTATAACGTCTTTGATTAATGTCTTTCATTCTAAGCGTAAATGCTCTCATTTCACCAAAAAATGTAGAGAAGTAATTTTATTTACCTTACTACTAATTATAAACAAAAACCTACACTGCACGTGGTTCTATTGACATGTATTAAATTAGATGCAAAAAATATGAAGAGTGGCTAACTTAATTGCTAAAAGTCTAAAACTACCAAAATGACCATCATTTGATAGTGTCAGAGCTTAAGAGGACTGTTATTTGATTCTGCAAAAGCTAAAATAAATACATTTATAAACACAACTACCCTAACTTTGATCTGGTCATATTTCTGTCATGTGCACCTGCGAACTGTGATGTGATCACATCTTCTGAAGGATTGCTCTCTCCTTTTTTGACTTTGACAGAAGATGCTCTTGTTGCCCTAATGATAACAAAAAATAAACGAAGATTTGGTGATTGGGAAAATGAAATGCCACCGTTGAAATTATGTGGCTGTAAAAAGTGACCCTTAAACCAGCACAGAACGAAGTCTGCTCAGTAAATAATTAATGCGCTTTGCTACCAAAGCAGATGAACTTCAATAGGAATAAGAAAACCTAGGTAGTAGCTGCAATTTATCCAATCCAACCGTTATAAAAGCAATTCAGAAAACATAACATAATATATATATATATATATATATATATATATATATATATATATATATATATATATAAAGATGCACTGGGCAATAACTACCAAGAACTGGCCAGATGGGAAGCAATTAGAATCAAATCTCTAGTAACATCTTCCATACACCGTTCGGCCAGAAGAGAAAAAACATCGAAGTATATATGGATTTCTCGTGTAAACGCCATTAAAAATGTGTTACCATGGCAGTACCTAACTCTGTAGATCAGTTTTCTTGGCCTAACCATTCCGCTAGAGTGAATGTCTTTCCAAATCAATAAAGAAATATATGTAACATTTCAAGACAACCAAGAGAACTACAATTGAAAGATTGAAAATCAAGAAGAATTTTGATTAAAAATGATATCTACCAGTTCAGATTACTTTCCCCAACTTTTCGTCGTGAAATTATGATACAATATAGAGACCAGATTCAAACCGGCAAGCCAATTTTCTAACATTAATCAATTATTACGCCAAATGAGAAAACAGGGATACAGACAGGTCGCCAACATTTTACGAAAACCTTGGCAAAAACTAATGGATTCTTATTTTGTCATTGACAGGTTCAGAATACATTTAAATTACAATACAGACAACATTACTTCTATTGCAGAATGTCCCTGAAACAAAAAGATATTTCAAACAAGTAAGCAAATTTTTCAAATGGGCATTGTGCATTTCTTTTGAGAATGTCCTAACATGTGACAGCGGCCACATTGGACAACTCTTTTGGGACGCTTAAAATTCTCCACTCGTAGAACCTTCTTTTTAGGCCTCCCAGGTGGCCGGCGAGTCTTTGGTGGGTGGATTATAAGATCAACCCTTGCCCCTCCTCCACCTTCAGCTCCTTCTCCCTGATCTCTCCATTGGCTCTTATCTGGTATAGGATTAATCATCTGAGAGTAGGTCATTCTGTAACTCTGTACAGTGAAGCATGGTTCAGCAAACATATGGGCATTGTGTCCACAAGAGATAAGTGCAGCAGCAGCATGGGCACAAGGTAATCCATACAGCTGCCAACGGCGACAAGAGCACTCACGACTCCGTATATCTACAATATTGGTCCTCTCAGTGGACACAATTTCAAACTCAACTTCATTTGCCCGGAGAACTTGATAGCAATGAGCATCGGCAATTGCCTCCAAAATTCGCTTCTCCGCTGATGGTACAAGAATTGATGTCCACCTCATGCCCATATCCTGCCGATCACTAAACCAAGATACCATCTGCTGGCGGATGTGTTCCATCATCTGAACTATAGGGAGCTCATGACATTCAAGGGCCCAGTTATACAATAATTCTGTTACTCCAAGTGTGAAATGACCATATCGAACACCATCAAAGTATGCCACAGCCCAAAGATAGGGAGGAAATTGTTGAAACCATGATATAACGTCTTGTGAAATTTCCATCATCTCAGTAATCTTGCTTTCAAATTCAGCAGCAGTAAGCGCATAAACAGCATTCCAAAAGATGTTTACCAACTTTGTGTTTTTAAATGTATCACGAAAATTTTCACTGACAAAACGCAGACAAAAACCGTGTGAAGCACTGGGAAAATGTGTTTCTACCGCCTCCACCAAGCCTCTTTGCCTTTCAGATAGTATTGTCAGCCTAGGCATGTTTTCTGTGTTCACTCCTAGAAGTTTGCGTAACTCTGACATGAACCACATCCAATTATCATCACTTTCAGTATCAACAACAGCAATAGCCAAAGGAAACAGCGCATCATCTGCATCAACAGCTGCTGCACAAAGCAGTGTACCTAGGTACTTTCCTTTAAGATGTGCTCGGTCAAGTTCTACAAGTGGCCTACAAGCATTTATAAATCCATAAATTGATGCACGATAAGAAATAAACAGTCTTTGAAAACAATTTTCTTGTCCAGTGGCAACAACAGATGCAATGCTACCAGGGTTGGTTTTCCTTATTTGTTCGCAGTAAGCAGGGAGAAGACGATAACCCTCTTCAAATGTCCCATGAAGGGCAGCCATGCTACGTTCCTTCCCCCGCCAAGCTTGCATGTAAGAAACAGCAACTCCATGCTGATCACGAATATCTTGCAGTATTTCCCTTGGTTTGTATTGTGGATTATCTCGAATGCGTGCTTCAACAGATCTTGCAACCCAACCTACTGATGCCTGCTGATGATGAAGATTCTGAACTCCCTCACAAGTATGCTCTCCTTGTAGTGTTCTTACAGTAAAAGTTGGAACACCAGGACACTTTGCAACATGGACACGCCATGGGCACCCTTCTTTGGAGCATTTTGCTATAAAACGACTGCGATCAGACTTAACTATCCGAAGATCAAAATGCATAGCAATGGCAATATCTTTCAGTGTTCTTCGGCAGGTTTCCACATCTGGAAACTCTTGCCCAATGACTAATGGCTGCTCTGCTACAGTAACAGTACTAATAGATGTGTTGTCTAAAACTAAAGAATGATTAGCCATATATCCAGCAAAACAAGGAAAGAGCAATGTCATTTGACTCTACGGGTTTCCATCATATTTGTGAATTATCAAGGGCTTCCAAGGATGGGAACTGAAAAATGTCATTATATCAAACTTCCGACCAACTAATGATTCTGCAATAAATAAAAGAAAGAATGGTTAAATTTTATATACAGTTCAGAATGAAAAGTCACTGAAACAAAATGGAAATTTGGGATTGCTGTACCAGTCAAATACATACAAGCTGTAAATACAGTAAGTAGCTAACTGATAATAAATGTTCAATAATTAAATTATTCAAATGCAAATAATTGCAGAAGGAGGAAAAAGTGAAAAGACCCATCAGAAGACTTAGAATATATAAATCTACAAACTTATGCACTAATGCAGGAGTTTTTAAATAAATTATATCTTGCTCAATCTGAACACTGTGAGGCTGCCTACAAAAGGGGAGTTGCAGAAGTAGAACATTGAACTCTGGCATAAAATCAATAAGTTCTTTGATATTATAAGTAACCAAAGGAACATAATTTGAAACTAAGCACTTCTTCATGAAATAAAATTAGGAAAAGGAGATGCCAGGATAGTGCCCTAGTCCAAGATAGGGGAAGCTCCCGAACTCAAAGAACACTTACAACCTATCATTCCAAGGTAATGAGTGGGAGCTTGAGCCTATAACCTATCAAATACAAGACTTTGTCTTACTCCACTTGACCAACACCTCGAGAATTGAACTAAGTCTTTTTTTATTAGTATGAAAATCAAATGATTTGGTTAATCGATTTCCAATCATTATGATTTCAAAGTTTTGTAAAACCCACCATACGTGAGTCTGCATAACTCAATACAAGGAAAAGATTACACAAATGAAACAAGACATGAGTGCAACATGCTACAAAGAAACAGACAACAAAATAATTAGAAGATGATTCTAGTTCTCTATCCCTCTAACTTAATTTTGTTGGAAGCCTTCTCTTTCATGTTCTTATTAATTTGAGAGATGATGAAAATGATATATTTAAGGTGCCAGTGAAAGGGGATTGAAATCAAACATTACCTGAATGATACAATTGTAGGATTATATCTAAATTTTATTTTAGTGCCATAATCACAATTCAAAGGTTGACCAGACACTAATGGTTGCTGGTGAAAAAGATGTCTGTATCAGAAACAAAAAAAATGTTAATTTTAATCTTTGTGGTTGCCACGGAACTCATTCAACTGCATTTATCCACAACACAAACTGCATTGTTTCTACACCATCATGTAATTGATTATAGCCTATGGAAAAATCCACATTTCTGAAGAATACTACTTTGAGTATGCCACTTTTGCCAATGACCTGCCTAAACATCCCAAATGGTTGATTGGTCCTGCACACAGTCCCAGTGATTAATTCATAAAAGCTTGTTGCCTGCACAGGACCACTTCATCGTATTTACATTCTCAGGAAATATAAGAGGACATTACCGCAGCCGGAAGCTCCTTTAAAACAAACCAAAACAGAACAAAAACCCAGTGAGCTCTAATCGGTCTACCCCTCTCAGGCACTAAAACAAATAACACTTTCATCTCTGTACTTAGCAGTAGTAACTGCGCCTATTGGGATCCAGAAACTGAGGTTATGGGTTTTTATTTGCTCCTGTATTTCATATGATGATTCTCTTTTGAAGAAGCAAACAGCGCCAACGTACAAAACAGTAGCATAAAACCCACGTATAACATAGTCTCTTGATAACATATCCGAGAGATTCGTATTCAAGCTTCAAATGAAGGCGTCACACTCAGGAAACAAGGACCACATTGCTCACCTAGGTCATACATCAAACCACGACCGCAACTGCTAACACTCCTTTCGGATCCAAACATTTGCAATCAGGAAAATTCAATTTCTGAATTCGTAATCTAAATTTCGTAAACTACGAGGTCGGATTTCCCTTTGGTTTAGGCAATTCAGAGAAAGCGACCAATATAGAGACAGCAGTATTTTATAAAATTGATTTTTATTTTTGGCAGAAAGGACATCGAAACATCCCGAAGCAGAAAGCTAATTGGGGATATGAAGCAAAGCAAGAAGTGGAGGAAGGAAGGGACTTCGGCTGAAAACATGCGTAGACAATTATTGGGAAAAGAAAAAAAAAGGAAAAACAGAGAGAGAGAAAGAGTACCTTAGTTCGCTTACACTTGTTGGTGTTTGAAATTCACGGTTTGTGCTACAGTTGTTGCTGCTGTTTCTCCTTTTCCTCCTTCTCCTTCTTCTTCTTGTCGTGGTTTTAGCTTCGGCCTCTTGAATTTGAGGAGATGGTGGACCGTAGTAAAACAAATTTCTGTTTCTTTTTGTTCTTCTCTGCTTTTGTTTTCCTTTTCTTTTTCTTTTTCTTTGATTTCCGTTCCAGAGTAGGGTACTACAAATTTGCAAAAATGTTTTTATCTACTATCATTTTTCTTATTTCAAGTGCTACCACACATGACTCATTTTTATATTATTAATTTATCTCATAAATTCAAAATAAATCATTATCCGTGGTGAAATAATCATAAAAACTCATTATTTAACTCTGCTTTAGAATTGTAAATTTTGAAACCGGTTTTTCCTCAATCCAAAATCAAAATTCGTAGGACCAAATTGTTACTAGTATTTTTTGCGTTATATATTTGTTTTATACAAATAAAATTCATAATAAATAAATATTTTAAACACATTAATTATAGTATGACTAAAATCTATAAAAATAAATAATTTTAATATATAAATTATTATTATTTTAAAATTTATGGTAAATAACTGGCATTGTGATGCAATTGTTATTTTAAAATATTGATCAAATTTTTAAAAATAATATTGAAATTTAAGTTAGACTGGAAATATTTAAAGTGATAGATTGAAAAAAAATAAGAACTTAAATAGAATAATGGATTAATATTAAAAGCATAAGAAAATATGCTTCTTTAAGAATATATTTAAATTTTAAAGATAATATATATATATATATATATATATACGTAGTCGGTTTTCTCTTCTTCTTCTTTTTTTCGGTTTAAGTTTTTAACCATTTAATTGATTTTAAACGCACATCAAACACATCAGAAACGTCCTTATGTT
>Ga0214545_1004764_pt1 | contig 25177 bp, 12 predicted proteins | sample CNSS4metaG_FD_160064 | JGI IMG/M metagenome (GOLD analysis project Ga0214545, IMG submission 160064) | Root nodule microbial communities from cowpea collected in UCLA plant growth center, Los Angeles, California, USA - CNSS4 | ecosystem: Host-associated > Plants > Roots > Nodule | place: USA...
CACACCAGCACAGCAAGAACCCTCTTGCAGACCTGGAAAACCACCAGGCACACACACAAAGCTTGAGAAAGATCAAACCTCAGTGGTAGCACAACCTAGCCTACCACAAACCACTTTCTCCAAGCTTAAAACCAAGTTAAAAGCTCCAAGAATTGATCCAAGATCAATCTTCAATAGCTGCAACACCTATGATCACGAAGGAGAGAGTTTCCATAAGTTTCCAGAACCAAATCGTGCTCTAAAATGATCAACTTTTCTCTCTTTCGAAAATCACAGTTTTTATTGTCAAACTATTACGAAATTCAACAGGTTGATTTTCAAATCAATCGGTTGATTTCACTTTACTTAAGTGAAATTAGTCGATTAAAAACTAAATCAACTAATTAAATGTGTTGCAGTTTAAGACTACTGCAGCCCACCTTTTAACCTGTTGAAAAATCATTCAACAGACTAAGAGAGACATTTTAACCTGTAGAAAAACCATTCAACAGATTAAAAACACAATAAAGACCAAACAACATCTAATTAATGCTTTAAGGTCTACAACATGAATTACAAGCTACAAATACACTTTCTTAATTATGTAACTACATGGAGAGCACACATTCTAGCCTTGATCACCATGGATATCATCAAATCTCCTTTCCTTCATCAATGTAGGCTTCATTCCAATGGTAATGGCTTCAAGATAGTTCAAAAGAGCTTTATTCAATCTTCATCAAATCTTCAAGAAGCAAACCACCTTGGCTTCTCATGTCAACATTCATCAGAAGACGTAGAACACAGGTAACATGGTGGTGGCCATGTGGTGTGGAATCAAAGGATAGAAATTCCTTTGGTGTATTTATATGGTTTATTTGATGTAATTATATATATATATATATATATATATATATATATGTAATTGTTAGCTCACCCTATTTGTTTGGAAATGATCGTGTACGTGGTACATAGGAGCAGATCATGTTGCAGGTGGATCTGGTGAGGCATAGAGTGGGAGCGAGGCTAGCTTGGGAAATTTTATTGATAATTTTATTTCGATTTTATGAATTTTAAGAAGTTGTAATCATTTGGATTCTTGGATTTAATTTTGTAATGTAGTTTTTATATAATTATGGATTTGAGGTATTTTATAAAAATGTAATAAAGTTTTATTTTTCCCTTGTTTTTGGGAATTGATGTTTCAATAAATGAAGCTTATTTATTATTTCTTTATTTTTATTATTTAAATTTGTAATATCCAAACGGGATGTTACACCTTGAGTAGCCATTGAAGGCAACCATTTAATTTCCATGTTTCTGCACATTGGAACTACATCCAAGTTGGGGTTTTTCACGTTTTCTCCTCTGGTTTACGTTTTCCTCTCTTCTTTAAGTTTTCTGCACATGGGTTTATGTTTTCAAAAAAAAAATTCTTCATTATAATGCTGCATTTTTGTTGTGGGTTGAGTTGTAATTCAAATCTCATGGAGAATGGAATGAACCTTTGAGATTGTTGTTCATTTTTTGAGTTATGATTTGTTTGCCCTTCTTTAGATTGCATTTTCATGGTTAGACACGAAATTGATGTATGCTTAATCTCAATCTTGTGTTTCTGCACCTTGATCAACTTATATTCATGCTTAATAGGTGTGGGTTGTTCACAACATGCTTAATCTGTGCGTGTTACTTGTTTGAAGTGTGTTTTGCTTAATGGCATATGTAACTCGTGTTAATTTTCTCTTAGTTGATTAATTTCGGTCTTTAAAAGAGTAAACTTGATAAAACAATTAATTTCCTAATCCGTGGTTGGTGGATTTTCATTTAAATAAAGGAATCAATGTTGTTTTCGCTATTATTTTATAAAAATTGAAATTATGTTTTTCACTCTTTGTTACATTTTAGAATCTGCCAACCCTCCTTTTTGTTGTGTTGTGTTTGCATCTAGAACCTTTAATTGAAAACATTGGTCACTAAGAGACGACCTTGGAATAGATCACGAGTACTACATTTAAACTACTTTATTTAGTCGGGTATGACCTTGATGATGACACTAAACTAAAAAGTAATTAATCAAATTTTAACTAAATATATAAAAACTTTATAATATGTTTCTTTCAACTTCTTTATTTCAAAGATAAACCTAAGACAAAATTTAAAAATAAAATCTGGTTACTATTTTTCAGTTTTTTGAAATGCACATCAACAGTAATTAAATATTATATTTTCATAATCTAATTGAATAAATAAGTAAAGAAAACATTGTAAAATGGAGAAACTCAATTTCTAACAACTAATGATTATTGAATAGTACTTTGCTTATTTGTATTTATATAGAGAATGCATTGCTTATTTTTTACAACAACAGATGTCTGGAAAGCATAATCCCGTTGTATAACCTATATTTTGGCAATGGCTAGCACAATCAGGAATTTGAGTGCATGATCCTACACACATAAGATTGCTGCTAACACCTGCATTATTATCAATACATGGAATTAAGAAAGTAAATATATATCAAATTCAAACTATTGGACAAATAAATTCTAAATTTTGAAAGTACCTGACGAAAATTGAACAATGAACATGACTGCAATGATAAGTTCCAGAAAAATCAATGAGAGAAGTGAACGAGTCATTCTTAAAGATGTAAACTTTGAATTTTGTGTATGGTGTTAGGTGTAAACTTTGTATAATCTATCTCTATTTATAATATATATTTGTGTTTAGAAGAAAATGTTTGTATTTATAGGAATTTTATTCATAATTTATTATTTATTTATTAGTTATAATGTAATATTATTTGGAAAAATGGTATAAATAGCTATACAAAGTTTTTTCATCAATATTTATTAAATTAATATAAGAAATTATTTCTTATAATTTATTAATAGAAGTAAAGGTGTGTATAATATTTAAAAAAATACCAAAAATGCATACTATAAATAATTACAAAATTAATATTAACAGTTGTTTTGTATATAATTTATTAATAGACTTAAACGGATTACATAAAATTTGAAAACGAATACCAAATTAATGTGGTTAATCTTATCATAATGGCTAGGTCTATTATTCTTTATAATAAAAAAAAGATAAATAGAAATACTTGTATCATCAGTAGTTAAAATAAAGAATAAAATATTTTTTTTAATGGCCGGAGACACGTGACTATTAAAAGTGTAAGGGTTAAATATGTTTTTGTTCTTTCAATTTTTAGTGAAAATTGAAATTAGTCTCTCTTGAAAATTTTGAACCAATTTAGTTTGTCAACTCTGTAAATTCATAGATTTAGTCCTTTTAATCAAATTTTTATTAAGTTTATTTGACGTTTCAAACGTGTTTCTCATTTAATATTAAAGTGAACATGTTCAAATCATGTAAACAAACTAAAATAATATAATGAAATGTATTTGGAATATCAAATAAACCTAATAAAATTTGGTTAAAATGACTAAATTCATACCTTTACATAATTGAGAAACTAAATTGATTCATTGTTTTCGAGGGGAGACTAATTTCAATTTTCACTACAAGTTAATTCCTAAAATGTAATTTGTAATTTCTTTTGTTCGTCAACACACGTGTTCTGTGTTTAATGATATTCAAATATATCATTATTTGTTTTAATGAATTATTTACAATGTAATGTTATTTTATTTATTATTTAATATAACTCTAATGTAATTAAATTAGTAAATATATATTGACTAATTTTTTTAATATTTGTTACAACTTGTTATTTTTAATTCATTATTTTTTAATGAAATTTATAATGTAAATTCAAAACATGAATATATTATTATATATTTGAACAAATTAATCATAACTTAATGTTAATTTCTTTATTATTTAGTTTAACTCAAATGTGATTACATTAGTAAATATATGAAGACTAATTTAATGGAATAGTTTTTTACAATTTGCTGTTTTTTAATTCATTTTAATTTTAGGAAATTTATAAATTAAATTCAAAACATGAATAATTAAATATTTATTTACGAAATTACGGTAAATCGTATGATATTTTTAAGTTTGAATTTGTTGTATTAGTATTATTAATTTATTTTACTTTTAAGATATAACTTTGTGTTTAATTTTCTTGTTAAAAAATTTAAGTATTTATTAAGTAATAAAATAAAACATGTTAAGTTAAGAAAAATAAATATAAACAAATTAAGGTAATATATTTTAAGTTCCTTAATTTTGATGTGAAATTGAAATTTATTTTTGTTCGAAACATGATATGTTTTGGTCTTTAAACCTTGACAATGAATTTTTTACCTAATAATGTTAAAGTTTTTTATTTCTCAAACACGTATTTGAGGTCTTTATACCATTTGGCATGTTCTAGCTTCAATGTCAAATAGCAAACGAGTTTGATACAGCAAAAACATTTAATGTAATTGGATCTAAAAGAGTATATCTAAAATTTCTAGCTTCAATGCATTTTAACCCAATAAAATATTGTCATGCCCATACTAAACTAAAAAGTAAATAATTAGATTTTAACTAAATACATAACTTTATAATCAGTTTCTTTCAACTTCTCTCTTTGAGAGATAAACCCGAGACAAAATTTAACAAATAAAATTTGGTTATTGTTTTTAAGTTTTTTGAAATGCACATCAACGATCATTAAAAATTATATTTTCATAATCTAATCGCATATCTATAAGTAAAGAAAACATAGTAAAATGGAGAATACTCAATTTCTCACAACTAATCATTATTAAATAATACTTTGCTTATTTGCATTTATATAGAGAATGCGTTGCTTATTTGGAACAACAACATATATATGCAATGCATAATCTGTTGTATAAACTATATTTTGGCAATGGTTAGCACAATCAGAAAATTGAGTGCATGTTCCTACACAAGAGAGTTTGTCGGTAACACCTTCATTATTATCGATACATAGAAATTAAGAAAAATAAATGTATATCAAATTCAAACTATTGGACAAATAAATTCTAAATTTTGATAGTACCTAATGAAAATTGAACAATGAACATAGTTGCAATGATAAGTTCCAGAAAAAAATAATGAAAGAAGTGAACGAGTCATTCTTGAATATGTAAACTTTGAATCTTGTGTATGTAAAAACTTTGAATCTTGTGTGTGGTGTGAAGTGTAAAATTTGTATAATCTATCTCTATTTATAATATATATATATATATATATATATATATATGTATGTGTGTGTGTTTACAAGAATTTGTCTCTATTTATAGGAGTTTAATTCATAATTTATTATTTATTTACTTAGTATAATGTAATATTTATTTGGAAAAATGATATAAATAGCTATATAAAGTTTTTTCATTAATATTTGTTAAATATAATATAAGAAATTTTGTCTTATAATTTATTAATAGAAGTAAAGGTGTGTATAATATTTTAAAAAATACAAAAAATGTACACTATAAATATATACAAATTAATATTAACAATTGTTTTGTTTATAATTTTTTAATATACATAATCGTGTTTCATAATATTTGAAAACAAATACTAAATTTTTGTGGTTAATCTTCTCTAAATGGCTAGGTCTATTATTTTTTATAATAAAAAACACAAATATAAAGACTTATATTATTCGATTGTTACAATAAATAATAAAATATCTTTCTTAGTGGCCCAAAAAACCTTACCATTAAAAGTGTAATTTGTAAATTCTTTTGTTCGTCAACATATATGTTTTGTGTTTAATGGTATTCAAATATATCATTATATATTTCAATGAATTAATTACAATTTATTATTATTTTCTTTATTATTTAATGTAACTCTAATGTGATTAAATTAGGAAATGTATACCGACTAATTTGTTTAATTAGTTGTTACAACGTGTTATTTTTAGATCATTGTTTTTTTAATGAAATTTATAATTTAAATTCAAAACTTGAATATATTATTATATATTTGAATGAATTACTTATAACTCAATGTTTATTTATTTATTATTTAATTTAACTCAAATGTGATTACATTAGTAAATATATGAAGATGAATTTTTTAGAATATTTGTTTACAATTTGCTATTTTTAATTCATTATTTTTAGGGAATTTATAATTTAAATTCAAATGAATAATTATATATTTATTTACGAGATTAGGGTAAATTGCACAATTTTTTATATTGGAATTTTTTGTATTAGTATTATTAATTAATTTTATTTTTAATATATAACTTTTCGTTTTATTTTCTTGTTGAAAACTTTAAGTATTTATTAATTAAATAATCAAATAAATTGTGTTTATTTAAGAAAAGTAAATATTAATAAATTGGGGTAATATATGTTTTAAGTTCCTTAATATTGATGAAAAATTGGAATTCTTCTTTGTTCAAAATATTGACACCTAATAGTTCCACATTGTTCAAAACTGGAATTCTTCTTTATGCAAAACATTGAGGAAGTCTTGATCCCTTATGCCCTCCATTTGTGATGATCCATCATTCTCCTTTGACTTGGATTGGGGGACTTATGTTTCTACCATGCTCAATAGTCGTACATCGCTTAGGCGTCGAGGCCTCGATTGGGGGGCTCATGTTCTTGCCATGGTCAATACTCTCATATCGCTTAGGAGTTGAAGCCTTAGGCAGTTTAAATGTCATTTCCTCCTCGTTCCTTTAAAATTGACCGAGTTGACCTTCTCATCACGAGCTTCCATCTGTTGTTACATATCACCCTTCTAGTATTCAGCGTCACCCATCAAAAGAAAGGATGATTATGTCAGCTTTTGTCCTTCAAGACAAACAATAACCCTGAACATCTTCTGATTTTTCCAAATCCATACATTTGCTTCATCAGGTGTTGCCTTCCCACTAAACTTAGCTAGATTGTGCCTCATAAAGTTGTTTAAACTGACCTGGTTCCCAATGCATCGTTTACAATTTATTGTTGTATCGCATTGACAATTCTTTGGATGGCCCGAGCGATCTAATGAGCGGAAGGGGTTGGGTTCAAAATACTAGGTCCACGTGCCATTCTGAACCACATACATTAAGAAAAAAATAATTCAAAACATTACAATATATGTATTTCCAATTATGTCAAGTTCAAATACACACTCAAAGACTTCCAAATAGACTCTGTAGGATATACATTAACATACAACAAGCCACATAATAACACAACATAATCACGTCGAGCTCACTTCCCATTGTAACATCCTAGCCGAATATTACTAATTTAAATAAAATAAAATACTACTAATAACAAACTCACATTTATTATCAATACTCTTTCCCAAAACGCAGGAAAATTTCAACTTTATTAAATGTTGCAATAATTCAAAATACATAAGTTTCAAACGGTTATTACCAAATCCAATGTCTAGTTATAAATAAAATGTTTACAAAGTAGTAAATGTAGTCCATAAAAACATTCCCATGTTGTCCCTCTCCAGCACCAAGCCTCACCAGTTCCACCTGAAACATCATTTGTTTCTGTATAACAAATTACAGGATCATCGTCAAACACAAGTAGATAAGGTGAGCTAAACGAATAAACAATTAATAACAAAATAAAGTGAGCACACACTCATCGAAGAACCTATATTCTCCGATTCCAGAAAACATGGCCACCACCATGTTTATACATATTCTACATCCTTAGATGATGACCTTAAGATACCCCTTGTTGTCACAAGTCACAACTCGTGATTCCACCTCTACAAGCCATAACTCATAGATACATGTGCGAGACCATCATGTTATGAACCACCATTCGTAATGTCAAGTGGAGTCCCCAATACGAACCACAATTCGTATTCTCAACACAAGATTCGCAACATCATTGGCCACTACCCGTGATTGCCTAATCATGTGGAGTCAACCCATACGAGCCACGACTCGCATACTCACACCGATTTTCCAATATTACTAGGCCACAACCCGGGATTGCCATGTGTTTACCCTCCATTCTAAGCGAAAACTCAAGGAATGTCTCAACAAGTTCCATACTCAAGGTATCATCTGACGCATTGTAGACCATACATCCATCCATTGGAACAACCCTTGTCCTTTACGCTCTCCTAAAAACATCAAATCCGAATGGGCAAGAAGACGGAGTCTTAAACCCTCCTAAAACCCTCTCACAAAATGTGGTCTTCTCAAATCTACCACTTATCTTTACAAAAATGTCATTAAAGGCTTTAGAATTACAAAAATGTCACTTTGGACCCAAAATACTGGTCTAATGACTTCCAAAACTCCTTTTTGGCCCTAAGCTTTTGCCTTGCCTTTGTCCAATCCAACTTTTTGATGAAAAATTCTCAAGGGTTTAGTTACAAGGTCAAAAGTTGGTCAAAGGGTCATCTTGTAAATATGAAAAGATAAATAAAAGAAAAAAAAACAATTTAGTAAAGGGAAGGACTACTAGGCAAACTGTATTATTTTTTTCTTAAAGGAACAAAAATTATCATTTACACTAAAACATTATTAAAAACAACTTTTTAATTGAATTTTCATAAAACTCTAATTTTTATACTAAGACTAAAATCTATCCTAATTTTAGAAATTTACTAATTTAAAAAAAAACTAAAAAAAGGATTTAAGGAATGAAAAATAAGAAAAATTGGATTGCTCACACACACACACACACACACACACACACACACACACACACACACATATATATATATATATATATATATATATATATATATATATATATATATATATATACATGCATATAACATCATCATGTGATCAACCATACCTCAACTCATCATTTGAATTCATCATAAAATGACTTAGCACATCACATCATACATGTATCATCACTACTAACTTGCAATCACATTCATAACAAACATAACACATAAAACAAGAAACATAATGCTCAAAACGCCAAAACATGTATCAACACACAAAAAGTCAGTCGCCCAACGACCACCTTGCCTCACAAAGCTCTAGCCCAGTAACCACATCATTCGCGCAACGACCACAGTAGTTGTCACCAAGTGACCACTTTGTCTTGCAAATACAATTTGCCTAGTGACCAACCTTGTTGCCCAACGTCTAAACACACCCAGACATACAAAAAACAACGTTTTTATGCACCTAAAATTTGTTTCAAAACATCACATACAAAGATATGCACAAAATAAATGAATAAACATCCAATTATCATTTTACTTGACTTCCAACAAAATTTACATATCCAAAACTCGCATTCCCATTTCTCAACCAATAAAAAAAATGGTACTCAATCACCAACCTACTGCACATCCAATTCCTTCCACCTTTATGTTTTTCACCATATATGATGAAGTCTTGACTCCAACCAAGGATAGAGGCACATGCTTAAGAAGACTAAGGATGTATAGGAAGGAAGGTCCCTAATTCTTCATCCCTTTCATTATTTTTTCATTATGTTTGAATTCCCCTAACTTAACTTGGTTGACTTAAACTTGGTTGACTTGTTGACTTTTGACTAGGGATGATTAGTTGACTAGAGTTGACTTAACCTAAGTCAACATGTTTATGTGTTTTGTAGGTTTAATTAAGGTTAAGTATGGTGGATGATGTGGCACATGCACAGTGGAAAGTAGAGCTGACTTGGCACCTAGGTGGAGGAGAAAGGAAAGCATAAAGTAAAAAACATAAAGCAAGTGTACTTTTGTACCACTTGGTCTTCTTTGTCTTTAGTACCTTTTTGGCCTTTTTAGAGACATATAAGACACATTTCTTAGTCTCCTTTAGAGTTTGGACGAAACTCTCTTTGCATACACCATAATTAGCTCTTTTTGTCTCATTTTGTAACCTAATTTTAACCTAGTTTCTAGAAGTTAGGGTTGGGTATTAGTAGACATACCCTTGTACAATTTTGGTTATGGCTTAGAGGCCCCTAAACTCTTTTATATAAGGGATGTGCTATATCAAAATTTTAGTAGTGTTGGGCTTTTTGTGTTTATGACCATAACGTATAAGCCTTTGTGAAACACATTTATAGTCAGATTTGAGTATGTGAAAATTTGAATTTTTCTCTCAAGTCTCGAGGATCTTCTTCGAACCACTTATCCTTATCTTTAAATATTCGATTCAAAGTGATGGATCTTCCTCACTTATCTTGGAATCTCCTCCAAGTGGTGTGGTTTCCTCCCGTTCCGCAATCCCCCAAATTGACCTCCTCCATTTTTTCTCATTTCGTTATAGGGTTTATGCTCATTTCTATCCAAGACGCATTTCCACTTCCAAATCCAAAAAGGGCCTTTCTCATAATTGAATTAAGAACTTAAGGAATTGAATTTAAAAATTGAAAAGTAAATGTATATAATGGGAGAAAATTCATGAACTAAATTTTGTATGACAAACCACACTAGTGATAGGGGGAGTATGTACATTTATGTACTTTATATCTTGTGTGCATTGTTTTGGATTATATTTCAAATTCAAAATCTTGACAATCAATGGAAGATGTTGCTTCATCAATTCAATGGAGATTGATTTTATTAAATCAGGATGAGATTGTTAGCACAAATGGATTTGGTATATGTTGTTAAACTAAATGGTTATGTTAACAGTGAGTGGAAAAACAAGTATTTAACATAGAGTGAGTTTAGGAAGAGGATGTTGTCGATCTTGCTCTTTGATAAAACTATGTCTCTAATGGTGCCTTCTTCTAATATACTGCCACCAATACCTCTTTTTCTTTATATTATAAGTTATTGAGAATTTTAAACAAGAATATATATAATTTATGTTTAAGGATAAAAATATATTATTATGTAACTTAAATTTTAATATTTTAAAAATAATTAAATTTATTAAACTTTTATAATACTTCTATTTTGACAATTAATTTTATTTATATGACTTTATATAATGATTGTTAATCAAATTTAATTTTTATTTTTTTTATGAATTTAAAGTTTTTCACTTCTCGATTTAAATAATTCTTAAGTTTTAATTTATTTTTTTACTATTTTTGCTGCATGTAATTTTTACATAACATTACATAATGAAATATTATAATTTTTTAATTTGAACTATATAAAAATTAAAAACTAACATGTTAAAGTAATCTCCCATATTCTTGATTTTTTTTTCGTTTTCCTTATCAATGTTTAAACATACCTTCTCTAGAACATGTTTTTCTTGACTAAAAATATGTTTCGGTTCTCCTTCATTTTTTCTCTTTTTTTCGGTGCTCCTTTTTCAAAACAAATACCCCCCACTCAGTCCTTTAATTGTAATGAAATATTTTTACTCTTACCGATTCTCCTAACAAACTTTTGTATCGTTTCATCTTCTCCAAATCTACTGTCACGTGTTCCTTTGATGTTTCACCACATGTATTCTTTATCATAACAGTGAACCTACAGGTATTGTCACCATCATCACTGTCGTAGACACCACCGAAGAAGATCGTGAATGAGGTTGAAGAAGAAAGTTATTATTGCAGAGGAAGTAGATGAAGAAAGTATAAGAAAGACTATTGCCAACGACACCAACGATGTCTCTAATCGTGGGTGTAAGAGGCGATCAATAGTGCCTCGTTGGATGGAAGAGAATGGCATCAGAGATGGAAAGTAAAGAAGATGCTCGCCCTTAAACAATAAAAAATACCAAATAACGTTTACAAAATTGAAGAAAAAAAATCAAATCAATATTCAAAGAACTTTGTTCTTTATTGATAACATTGAATCCTATATTTTTCGTGGTGAATAGAAATATGCAGGACAGATGTCAATCCTTTTCGGATTCATAAAAAAAAAATCAAATAGTTTCCTATAACAATATAATTTCTAATTTTTGATAGTAAATTGAAATATTTAGATCAAATAGTTTCCTATAACAATATAATTTCTAATTTTTGATAGTAAATTGAAATATTTAGGACTTAGGCCAATCCTTGTTAACCTAAAAAATTAAAAAAAAAACATTTTTATTTCTTTTGAATAGTCTTTTTTTTCTTATTTTCAGGAAAAATAAATTTAAGAGAATCACATTTCTTCGGACGGATTTTGATGAAGATCCTACATAGTCACATGATGTGATTATGACCAATTGATGAAGATATGAAGACCTAGAAGAATGTGTGTTGATCAAGCTTGGAATGTATACTAAATATATCTATTACATGGAGATCTCAAAGCTTGAAGATTAGATCTCAAAGTGAAGACAATTTGACATTGTATAGATGTTTAGGGTCTACTTGAAGTCTTTTAACCTGTTAAATGGTTTTTTCACAAATTAATTGACATGTTGCTATTGTTCTATAAGTTACATATTCAATCAACTCAATTAACTTTCAAGTAGTTTATTTCACTTAAGTCAAGTGAAATCAACAGAGTGAATGGAAAAATCAACTTGTTTAATACGATAGCATAAATCTGGTTTTTCGGAGAGAGTTGTAATTGTTGCCATTTTAAGCATGAAATCAGTCTAAACTTTTAGAAAAGTCTTTCTCTCTAGACTATACAAATTTACAGTTGTTCATGAAAAAATATTTGATTTCTTGGAGCATTTTTGCTTGGTGTAGAAACTTGGAGAAAGAGGTTTGGTTGGCTAGGGATAGCCATCATCTAGGTTCGGTCTTTCTCAAGTTTCTAGGTGTTGTCTAGTGGGTTTTCAAGTCTGTAAGTGGGAGTCTTGATGTGTTTTGTTGACATTCTTGTGGGATTCAAGAGTTTTGATGTGTCTTGTATATTTCAAAAGTGTAATCTTGGTGGATTGTGTAAATCTTTTGAGATAGAGCAAACTCAGGCTAAGGTTGCCTTGACAAACAAGATGTAGCTCAATTTTGAGTGAACCAGTATAAAATTACGTGTGCGCAAGTGTTTGAACTCTCTCTCTCTCTCTCTCTTTGTTTGTTGTTTGATAAAAAGTTTGAAGAAATCTATTTTTGGCAATCTTTGTATGGTTCTTGACTGATTTGATATAATCTAAAGCTGTAATTTTGTTTGTATTGGTGATTGGAATCAATCTTGTAGAGTAGCTAATTCTGTTGAAATATACTAATTTGTCTAGCTGACCCTATTTAATGAAATCAACATGTTAACTTTGTTTTTAATCAACTGAAAATGCATGTTCCAGTAGTAAATTCACACTGAGTTCTTGGTCATTATGATTCAATTAAAGGTGTTCTTACAAAATTAAAATGAACTAAAGTTTCAAAAAAGGCCAATTCAAACTTCCCCTTCTTGGCTAATTACTTTTTTCATTACTTACACGCTAAGGTCATAATACAAGTCCAAAATAAACCTAATTTACTAAGAACTCACTAATGACCCATGATGATAAGAGCTTGGGTCCACTTTTCACATATAACTTCAACTCTTCTTGAGTGTGTTTGACCATAACTAGGGGTTGTGTCATCAATATATATTTTGTGTTTCACATTATTCAAATATTTTATTATATGTTTCAATCGATTAATTGCGATGTAATTTTAATTTCTTTATTATTTAATTTAACTCAAATGTGATTAAATTAGTAAATATATATTGGCTAGTTTTTTTTTAAATAATTTTTACAACTTAGTATTTTTAATTCATTATTTTTTTATAAACTTATAATTTAAATTCAAAACTTTAATAATTAAACCTTTATTTATTAAATAAGGATATATCTCTTAATATTTTTAAATTTAAATTTGTTATAGTATTTGTAATTTATTTTACTCTTATATATAACTATGTAATTGATTTTCTTGATACAAACTACAAATCTTTATTACCTAAATAATCAACTAAATCTTTTCATTTAAATAAAAATAAAAATAAAATATTGTTGAGTGACAAAAGTCATTTGACAAAAAATTTATTGACTAGACAACTTTAGTGGTTATATTTTTAGTTCAAAGTTTTAATTTCAAAATTTTACTTCGTACTTTTAATTTTTTTTTTAATCCAACCCATTATAAAAAAAATTATCGTCATGTCGATACTAAACTAAAAGGTAATTAAGATAAAATTTAAAAATAAAATTTGATTATTGTTTTTAAGATTTTTGAAACGGGCATCAATGGTAATTAAAAATTATAATTTCATAATCTAATTGAATATATCATTAAAGAAAACATAGTAAAATGGAGAAAATACAATTTCTCACAACTAATCATAATTGAATAATATTTTTATTATTTGCATTAATATAAAGAATGCATTGCTTATTTGGAACAATAATAAACATCTCCAGTGCATAATCCCGTTGTATAACCTAAACTTTAGCAAAAGCTAGCACAGTTAGGAAATTTAGTGTATGCTCTTACACAAGAGTGTTTGCTCCCAACACTTGCATTATTACCGACACTTGGAATTAAGAAGAATAAATGTATATCAAATTCAAACTATTAACCAATATTCTAAATTTTAAATGAAACAAAAATTAATAATAATAAAGTAAAGAAAAGAAATTTTTTATATTATCTAGTAAATGAAAGGTTTATGTTATTAATCACTTACATTAGAAGTGTTAAACATTCTCATGTGAAAGGAAAATATACAATAAATAAAAATATTACAAAATAATAAAAATATTCAAATGTGAGACATAAAAAATATTTAATTGACATTCACCATTTGAACATAATTGCATAAAGGTTATGATAAGATGAAAAACATATTGGAGATGCGAATGAATTTCATGACAAACTAAACAATTAGAAGAAATAAAAAATATACAAGGTTACTTAATTAACCATGAATATTTTAATAATTTAAATGGGGACGAGGATATAACGCAGATGGGTATTATGGCAGGTATGGGGATGCGGACGGGACGAATATGTACATCCCCATACTCATCCCCATACTCATACCCATACCCATACCCATACTCACTCAATGCGGCGATTCCTAAAAACGGGGATAAGTTCAAACAATACCCACAGAGACAAGTTTATTTGCCATCCCTAGTCATGTAGTAGCTCTTTGCTTCCACTAAAATCATCCCCCTTCTTCCTTTGGTTATGGTTTCTACCATAGTGGTACGTGAAGGAAGTGCATGGTGTTGTAATGGCTTTGTTATGCGTGGGTCTCCTTCTCCGATGAAGGTCTCCTCATTTGTGAAGCGGTTGTTGCGTTTGTAGGAGGCACGATTTGGTTCATTCACAATGGTATGTCTCTTAGGTGTTATCGTGATTGTGGGACATTGAACCATGCACACGGAGGAGCGTCAATGGTACTGGATTGGTGTTTGCGTCGCAGAGGTCTTCCGTTGCATCGTGATGGTGATGATGAACTGGTTCGCGATTGGAGCTCCTTGTATGGAGATTGGTATATGTTGCTCCATGTGTGGTAGAGCCCCTTGCATGAAGGTGCAGAAGAGATCTCCAGAGATGAGTGATGGTTGGCGGAAGCTAGGTGAAAGATGAGGGATGATCTCGGCAATGTGAGTGAAAGGTGAGAAATCGATTCTATCTTAGAGAAGATAGAGGAAGGTGGTTAGAGGAGATGTTTCAATCCTCTAGCTCAATTAACTCTCAAAAGGCAATAAGAGTGGAGTTTTCTCAACACTAGGCATCTATTGCTTAAAAGTTCAAGAGTGATTACAATAGCCTAAAATTTAGGCTTTTATATGAAAGTAAATACACATAAGCACTCTTAGCCCTTGGATAAGAAAGGCATTCAATCTTGGCAGTGGAAGATAGCTTGGAGAAGGAGCAATGCTCACGGCCATTGGATGATGCCTTGGAAAAGGAGGAAACATTCCTAGCCCTTGAAGGCATTGGATCCGTGAGGTGTAGGAAGGAATGTTGACTTCCACTTAGTCCACCTTTCACCTTTGGTAGCTCACGGCCAAATCTCCTATTGGGCTTAGTCAAGCCCAATTTTATCAATACAAGTACACATTGTTTGACTTATTATTCTAGAAAACAAGGCATAAACAATGGGGCAATCTTATTGGTATTCTACTACTCTTTGATATACCTCTTCAAATTTTCACATCTTCTTTAGTCCATGTGAAGAGTGTGAGAAGCCCATGTGGGCTTGGGCCATCTTAAATGAAGCCCAATTGGATCTTTTTGAGCATGCCCCTTGTTATATGACCTTTTGATGGGCTTGGACTTGAAGGTGTACCTTGGCTTGATGCTGGGCTTGTTGGGGTCACATCAATCTGCATGGGTGCAGTGGTTGGTGAAACATTTTCTGGTGAGGTGGCTGCTGGCATCAACGGTTGCACGATGAAGACTTCAATGGTGAACTTGTGCCTAGGGTTTGAGAGGTGGAAGGTGATGAGGTGGCAGTCTGTGATTGACGCATATGTGTGTTGTAACGTCTTAGCCAGAAATTACTTAATTAAAATAAAAATTCAGGGAATAAATAAATAACCTCATTTATTTATAACTTCTTTCCCAACACGTGGAGAAAAATTTAAAATCCAAAGTCAACGCGCCAATAATAATTAAAACCACGACGTTCAATTATTACAAATATAAACTACTTACTAAATCATTACAAAAATAGTCCATATTCCTCCATAAAGAAAACTACTATAAAAACTCACATTGCTGATCCCCACTCCAATACTATGAGTCCACATGCTCACCTACATGATCATCGCCACACACACAGATAGGGTGAACTCAAAATAAAGATAAACAGATACAACATGACATAATTAAAACATCTCATCATATAAATCATGTTAGCACTTCCCATTCCTCAGTTCCTCGCCTTTCCACCCTTACGTTAGACGTCTCTTGATTCTACACCCTTTGGTGAGTATACAGATCGACCTTTGTTGCACGAGTGTCTACTCGTCCCTCCGACTACAGACCACTACCTAATAGTCCACACACGAGAATAAATTGCCACAGCCTCACACCGAGGCACCAAGTGGAGTTCCCCAAAACAAACCGAAGTTCGTAGTTGTTTCCAGACTACCAAACTCAATCAGATGCACTGAAGAGGGCAATCATCTGAAACCTCACCGTACGAGCCACGATCTTGCGCACTCCACTAGACTTCCTAAAACACTAGGCTACAACCTAGAGTGGTCACGTGTTACCCCAATACAAGTTACACTCATAACTGGGCCCCCAGCCAAAGCATCGCATCATGAACTTCAACTAAAGCTGTGTTGAATTCTCCTCGCGCACCAACTCTACACCAAAACCGCTTGGCGCGCCTCTCGCGTCGCCAGACGAAACTTAGTTCCAGACCGCCTGAGAGGCATCTCACACCGTTAGGCGACAAGCGCCTTCCAATAGTATTGTTGCACCATCATCGCCTGGCGGACTCAACCTTGTCGCCAGGCGCCACGTGTAGACATTGGTCAGTGCCACTGCTTTAAAACTCTATCGCCTGACGGCTCATCCCATGTCGCCAGGCGCCATACCAGTAGCGCAATGCTACTGGTTTTTTTTTGGCATTTTCTTCGGGTCTTAAAGGACCCCAATCATACAATACGTGAATCACAACAAAAATCACCATATTCCATACATCATGTTATGACTAGCACGCAATACACACATATAATTCATGCATAAATCAATTATCATCACGTTCCCAATTAACCATTTCCTAATCAGTTGAATCCACAACAAGTAGTGCCTTATATACAATCCATATCAAGTGTCATAATTCAAGTTGTAATTATACTGAGATATGATGCAAGAAATCATGACTACATTATTTTACCAATTACTACCTATTATTTCCTTTATAGCTCAACATTCCAACGAACACATAATTACCGTCCAAAGCATACAATTCATCACACAACTTCTATATCAAATAACTCACCCAGTCAGAATCAGATGACTAGAGCCTAGTTCATACATCCAATTACCAACATTTCATAATTAGAATGTTCATTTTCTCAATTTCTTACGTAGACACCCTATACGTGATCTTTTACAAAGGAATGCCTACTTCACTAAAATTTGCCACCAACATTCACAACAGGCACCGTATAACAGTAACAACCAACAATTAAACCACCTTACAGATAAGGAAAAACATGAATTTTACATACTTAAAATTCCAATTTCTAACACCTCATCCCCTCCTCAATTATCTTACCCTTTTCATACATTATGTTCATTTACTCAGTTAAAATCATAATTTTTATCAAGTAAAACTACATGCAACCCCTGAACCACTTCCATTGAATAGAAGCCGAGAGCCTTTCAACTCTGAGGTGTCGCTTGGCGGCAACTACTATACCGCCAGGTGGTTCATGCAGATTCTGGGTTTTCCCCAGATTTTCCAACGCTCATGATCACCCTGAATTCCCCCCACTTCCCAAAATCGACAAGCGTTTTGACATATTTTTAGTAGCAAACAAGTTATTCAGTTCAATCTTGATACACTTCGCATTCTTTGCATACCACAAAGCACCAATCAAACATATATATTACATATCACGTCATCTCTCATCCCAACATGATCTCTCATACCCAATCATACAAAGGTTCATGCAATTTTTCCCAATTAAACAATTATAACTAATAGTTCATCATGCCAATTGTTCACGTACAATAGAAATCCAATCCAAACATCATCACACCACTGAAACACCAAAAACTAGAGAAAATTGGGCAACACCGTATGTGCCGCCTAGCGGGTCACCCTCCGCCGCCAGGCGGTTCATAGGGAAAAACCCAGAATTAGGGTTCTATAGCATGTGTCGCCTGGCGAACTTCCCCGACACAACCAGGCGGTTTCTGGAATTTTCCAGAAACACGATGAAATTCAACAAATTGCAGAGAGAGACGCACCCCATTCATCAAGTTTAACACGAAATCATATATTTGGCATACAAAACACAGAATAGAACTCCCCTAACCTGATATTCCAGCTTCAATTGTCAAAAATAAATTTGAATATCTTTTTGCTCCACAAGGTCTCCTCTTGATCACCCAAAATTTTGCACTATTCTCTCTCTCTCTCACCAATGGATGCTTGACAGACTCTTCCCTCAGTGCACACGAAATTCAGAAGTGTTTTCCTCTCCTAATTACTCTCTTCCATCCCTTAACTAATCCAATTTAATCACTTTTAATAAAAAACAAAATTCTAATTAGAAGTTTATTCATGACACTTCAATTTCGATTACTAAGGGTTTCTCTAGCCTCTCCATATGCTTCTCCACGATTAGGGTTCCCACCCTTTCTGATCCATGCAAAAATTTAATTTTAGCAAAAGATAGTTATTTTATTCAAGCCAAGGTTCAAACTCACATCCCTACCATTATAAAGCGTATGCATAAACCAATGAGCCATTACATGTTTCATGACGATATTTATAAATCTAGAAGTTTATACTCTCTTATCAGGCCCACATATCATAAGAAAATAATAATAAAATTGAATAACCCACAATTGTCATACATAAAACTTGAATCCAAGTCCTCTCACACAATCAAGTACTCTCAACCATTTGAGCTAGTACTTTTTCACATCATGACAATTAGCATAAATTGCCATAAAGGCTTCCACTACCCGTATTTATTAAATAATTATTCATTTAATTATTTAAATTTCGTGGGTCTTAGATGTGTGCAAGGATCATGGACACATGGGAGCATCTTGTTGGGCATTTTTTTAAAGTGAGGATTGTCATATTGTATGATCTAGTTAAGTTGGGTTAAAGTTGTATGAATGGGTGAAAATAGACACAGGCAGAGGTTAGAAATAGATTTTTAGGTGGCCCATCTAAAAAAAAAGAGTGTATAAAATAGAAAATGGGGGTGCATTTAGCTCCTGATTTATTTCTTTTCAAAATTTGCTGATTTTGGCCTTATTTTGCAACTTGAAACAATTGAATTTCACACTTTTAAAGAACCAAATTTAACTTCAGCTGCATCAACAAAGGTTAGAATTTTTATTATACAACTAAAAATCAATTTTTAAGCTATTTTTAGTGCACAAACTCAATAAGCCTAAATATACGAAATTCCAATTAAATTAGTCCTTTAAGCATAAAAATCAATTCAAATTCCATTATTAAAGACCAAATGAGAGTAAAAATATGCATTCATCATATTGTTCCACCATAAAGCCCAATGATGTCCAAGAAGATCATGTCTACCTAAATGCTTTTCCTCATTCTCTTGAGGATAAATCAAAAGATTGGTTGTATTACATTACACCCAAGTCCATCACAAGCTAGGATAATTTGAAAAGGATGTTCCTAGAGAAATTCTTCCCTACCTCCAGGACAACTGCCATAAGGAAAGATATTTCAAGCATCAAGCAAAAATCTAGGGAGAGTTTATATGAATATTGTGAGAGAATGATGCTCTTATTGTTAAAGGGGTTAACGATGCAGATGTAGCCGAAAGAAATAAGAAGTTGGAGAGTAAGATTGATGTCTTCACCACTTTTGTTACCCAACTTGCTACAAACAAGAAAGCTACACCGACCAAAGTTTGTGGCATCTGCACCTCTCATGACCATTTCATAGACGCTTACCTAGCAATGCAACAACAACAACAACCATAATCTTCTTTTAACACTCCTCAAGCATATGTTGTGAGCATTTTCAACAACAATAGGTAGAAACAACCTCAATAGATACAACTCTAGTTGGAGAAATCAACCCAACCTGAGGTGGGGCAACAACCAGTAGCAACGCCAAGTCCAAAATGCACAACCTCCTACTCAATAACAACAAAAAGTTGCTCCTATTACACCACCAAAAATAGTTGCACCTCAACTAGCCCCAACTCTTGCCCTTGCTGTTGCACCCGAGTCTTCCACTTTCTTAGAGGAGTTGGATAGACTTATGACCATTCAGATCATGCAATTTTAGGAAGAGACTAGGGCCTTCATTCAAATGTTGACAAATCAGATGGGATAGATTGCCACCCAGCTAAATCCGACATAGGCTTAAAATTTTTCTAAGTTTGCTTCATATAATGTGAAAAATCTTAAAAATGTGAGTGCCATCACCTTGCAGTTTGGGAAACAGCTTGAAGTTCTTACACTTGAGACAATTCAAACACTTGAGCCCACACCTTAGTCTACATATGAGAAGGAAGTTGACCCCGCTACACCAAATAGGAAGCATGATGAACATTGAGTTGGGCCTTTCACCTTCAATGTGTATAACAACCAACAACCTTCTATCCCTATTCCATTCCCAGCAAAAGTCATCCCAAGCAAAAAGATGGAAGAGGTTGATAAGGAGATCTTAGATACTTTCAAGAAAGTAGAGGTGAACATACCTCTCCATGATGCAATCAAACAATTTCCACGGTATGTCAAGTTTCTCAAAGACTTTTGCACACATATAAGGAAGCTTAAGGGCAACGAGAGGATAAGCATGGGCAGAAATATATCTACATTGATAGATAAATTTGTCCCTCAATTTCCTGAGAAATGTAAAGATCCAAGCCATCATAGGTAATAATAAGTTTGAAAATTCCATGCTTGATTTGGGAGCTTCAATTAATGGCATCCCTCAATCTATCTTTAATTCTCTATCTCTTGGACCTTTGTAACTGATAGAGGCCGTACCCCACCAAATTAAAATAGAATAAATACAGTATATGAAAGTGAACCAAGTCGTCTTCCAACGACCAATATTTTCATTCAAAGCTTCAATTTCCAGATGAACACAACAATACAACACAGGGGGGTTTGGCAAATTTACGAATGCAACACACAATTAAAAACTTAAATGCAGATGTCTAAATTCAATGTAAAAACAACGTTGATTCTTTGCTTCAAATGAACATCCACCAATCACGGATTACAACTCAAAATGGTTATATTAACTCTCATGGAACCCGAATTAACTACTAAGCGCAAATTAACTCGGACTCAAGTGCAATTAAGAAAAGCACACATCCATGAATCTGCTATAGTTCACTAAGCATGAACACACAATGATTCCACTCTGCAATTTAAGCAAAAACAGAATGGTTTCTTCATTTAAACCCAAACACAAATGCAAAATTCAGAGATTAACATAACTCCACCAAACAAAACACTAATCTCAAGGTTTCAATCCATTATTTGCAAAGAATCAACACATAAACTTAGTTCCTCACGGAATCCGAATAAGGCTTAAACATAAATTTTGATTCAACCATCCAAATGAGTGCAAATTGAGGCAGAAAACCTAAATTTGTGCAGGAATCAAAAATGAGCAAGGAAAGAAATGGGCAACAACGAAAACAACAACCAAAAATGAGAATGCTTCAATATAAATGTTACCCAAATGGTAGAAAACGTTAATACAAGTTCATGTGCTGTCCAAGACTCATAAAACGTGAAAAATGAATGGAAAACGTGAAAAAATAGCTTCTGCCACCATGAGTCACCTTCTAAAGCTTAAAAAACCAAAAATGGAGGTTTGAGAGAGTGTGGAAGAAGAAGGAGCAGCTGCTTCATTACATGCAGACCTAATTTCGTGGTCACTTCACCCCTGCCACTCATATTTACAAAACTGCCACTCTGTCACTCAGAATTACAAAAATGCCACTCTTGGGCCTCTAATGTTGGCCCATTCACTCGGATGACGTGGAAATGATGTGGCAATGATGTGGCGACTCTCTTCAACTGAATATTGATGTTCCAAGCTCCAAAATTGCTTCACCCAAATACCTAAAAATAATTAAAAACAAAAATTAGGCCAAATAATGTGAAATTAGTCCAAATTCGGAATAGTGGCCCAATAAAGCCCAACAGATGAAAAACATTCTAAAGATGAACAATTAAGCATTAAACAACTGTCAAATGGGTACACAAGGGCTAGTGGAATGAAGGAAAATAATGACTCATCAAAATCGACCACACTTACCCTTTTGCACTCCTGGGCAAAATTAAATAGTAAAGCAAAGCAAGGACATCACAACATAACAAGAGAGACAAAAGAGACAAAAGAGACACAAGATAAACAGACTCAACAAAGACAAAAGGAAACACATACAACACAGAAGGATTCAAAGCTGCAAGGTTATCCATGAACATCATCCAAACAGTTCAAAACATGTCAAGTACTTAGTTCAGCTCAAAGAGAGAATTGAAAGCAACATAACCTCACAAAATATGCACTGTATCACTCAAATCTCTAGGCTACTGTTTACTCTTAACGCACCCCTGAAAAACAAACATCAAACATACTTGGCAAGCTTCTAAACCAACAACCAAACCAAAAACACATGCAGGTCAAGATCAGAAGGACTTTTCAAGGTTGTAATGGGGCTGAGGACAAGGTGTGGAACATATGGATAAGTAGCTAAGCAACCAAGGAAATAGAGGAGCAATGGGGAATAAGTCTCAATCAAGCATGAAAGTAATCCCAAACACCAACACTTCCAACTTCGGTTCTCACACAATGCTCAAATCCAAACTCCTTTTATTTCTTTTCTTTGTTTTCTTTTCTTTTCTTTTTGTTTTCTCTCTTTTTTTTTGTTTTTTCTATACAAAGAACATGCAAAGAAACAACAATTTTGAAATCCCACTTTGGGTATACAAATGAGCAATCCCAATAACCAATAACAAGTGCGCGGACAACCACACTTGTTGTCCGCGACCACACTTAATTGAGCACCCATTCCCAAAACAATTCCAAAGCTCCAAAATTTCCTAAGGTAGGAATAATCATGGTTTTTCAAGCTAAGGGCTTGTAATGAGCTGTAGAACAATGAAAGGGTATGCAGGCTCAAAAAGGGGTATCAACGGAAACAATTCAAGGTAGGCTCATTTGGCTGTAGTCTCACAGAACAAAATTGCCTAAATCATATCCCAACATGCATGTGAATCAGAAAAGCATCAAAAAGAGTCAAGCCAAGGCCACTATGCAAGCATTCAAGAGGCAATATCACACAACAAAGAACAGAGAGTGGCTCAAATTCTCACATAGGGTAAAACAACTCCAAAAGCAACTTGACATGCAAAGAGAAAGTAAGGATATCAGTTCACAGAATAACCAACAACTCATCCTCCAACAGTGAAGTGAGTGTCCCAAACAGAGAACAAAAACATTACACTAATTAACACAATTTAACAAAAAGGAAACAAACAAAAGAAAACAACAACAGACAAACAGACCTAGACAAGTGTAATAAAAGTAAGGAAGGGGAAAGAAAACTCCCTGAATCATGGTGAAACATCAGTGGGGTCAAGCAGGGAAGTCTCCTCCACAACAGTATCCACCAAGGCAGGATTGCTAAGGAATGGCTTCAGACGATGCCCATTCACTTTGAAGCTCTTATCGGTGGACTGGCTTTTGATTTCAACTGCACCATAAGGATAAACATTAGTGACAACAAAAGGACCAATCCACTTTGATCGCAACTTACCCCCCATGAGTCCAAGTATGGAGTTATACCGTAAAACTTGTTGACCAACAACAAACTCCTTTCTAGCTATGGAGCTATCATGGAATCTCTTGGTCTTCTCCTTGTAGAACATAGAGTTCTGATATGCTTCCAGACGTATCTTGTCTAACTCATTCAACTGCAGCTTCCTTTCCTCTCCAGCTTGATCAAGAGAGAAGTTGCATGACTTGACAGCCTAGTAGGCTCGGTGCTCTATCTCCACTGGAATGTGGCATGGCTTACCAAAGACAACCCGATAAGGATACATCCCTATAGGTGCCTTGTAAGCAGTCCTGTGAGCTCATAGAGCGTCCTCAAGTCTATTGCTCCAATCCTTCCTGTTGGGCTGCACAATCTTCTCCTAGATCCTCTTGATTTCTCTGTTTGAGATCTCGGCTTGCCCATTAGTTTGGGGGTGATATGGTGTAGAAAGTTTGTGCATGACCCCATACTTTTGAAGCAAAACCCCTATGGATCTGTTGCAAAAATGGGTGCCCTAATGATGAAGTATTGACCACAACCAAGGATGGAGGCACATGCTTAAGAAGACTAAGCATGTTTAGAAAGGAAGTTCACTAATCCTTCATCCCTTTCATTTGTGTTTGCTATTTTTGATTCCATAAGTTGACTTAGTTGAATCAACTTTAGTTGACTTGTTGACCTTTGACTAGGTTTGACTTGTTGACTATAGTTGACTTGACTTAAGCCAACATGCTAATCTATGTTTATTTGCTTTGTAGGTTAATTAGGAGTAAGAAAGCAATGCTAGGTGGCGCATGGTGATTGGGGAGCATAAATGATGTGGAGGAGAGAGTAAAGCAAAGGCATAAAGCATAAAAAAAAAGGCATAAAGCAAGTGTACCTATGTACCTTTGGTCTCCTTTGTTTTTAGCACACTATGGCCAATTTTGGAGACATATGAGACACATTCTTTGTCTCCTTTTGTGCTAGAACGAAATTAGC
>Ga0214545_1004772_pt1 | contig 25153 bp, 19 predicted proteins | sample CNSS4metaG_FD_160064 | JGI IMG/M metagenome (GOLD analysis project Ga0214545, IMG submission 160064) | Root nodule microbial communities from cowpea collected in UCLA plant growth center, Los Angeles, California, USA - CNSS4 | ecosystem: Host-associated > Plants > Roots > Nodule | place: USA...
AATTAGATAAAATATATCGAAATAGTATTCTACATGATGCAAATAAACAAAAAATAAAAATATTAAAAAATTAACAAATGTGTATCTTATAAACAATTTGGAGACTATTGAAAGGAATCGCACAAAGAAAAACAAATATATAATTAAGGGTATGATAAGATGAAAATCTTAGAGATCTATGAAAACTTTTCAAATATCAACATATTTACTCAATGGTTGAGAATAATAAAAATTATTTTAGCGAAACAAAAAAGTTCTTCAAATGAAACAAAAATTAATAATAATAAGTAATTTTTTTTATATATTACCTAGTAAATAAAATGTTTATGTTATTAAACACTTAAATTGAGAGTATTAAACATTCTCATGTGAGAGAAAAATGCAATAAATAAAAATATTAAAAAATAATAAAAATATTCAAATGTTATAAATAATTTTTTTTAATTGATATACATCATTTTAACATAATTACATAAGGATTATGATAAGATAAAAAATATATTGAAGATGCGAATGAGTTTCATAACAAACCAAATAATTAAAAGAAATAAAAAATAGAATATATATATATATATATTTATATATGGTTACTTAATTAATTGTAAATATTTTAATAATTTAAACGAGGATGGAGATATGACGGGGATATGTATTATGACGGGAATATGTATATCCCCGTCCCCATTCTCATACCCAATTGAAAAAATCGGGGATTCCCCATACCCATATCCATATCCGGTCAATGCGGGAATTCCCCGTCAAAACGGAGACGAATTCAAATAATACCCACGAGAACAAGTTTATTTGCCATCTCTACTTTGACTAATGACTTATCTATTCATATTTCGTTATAAGTTAAATTCATTATCAACAACTCGCCTGTTGATTTTTGTTAATCTTTCAACAAATTTGATACGTGCATCAAAATAAAATAAAGATCGTGTTCTTATAAGAATAATAATGGAAATTCAATCATAGGATTTGTTCTGATTTTATCTTAATTAAGAGGAAATTGTTATGATAAAAATTGATATTAGTGAGATACTTAATAATAAATATGAATTTAAGTCATATTAAAATAAAAACGAAGTTGAGAATCCATCTTGAAAATTGATATAAATAAAATATTGTAATTGATAAGATATATAATAAGAATTAGTTCACACGACTAGATAAAACAAAGACTTAACGTACTCTATTGAAATTTATGCTAATAACACCTTTATTTCTTAGAATCCCTAATTCTTTATTCTTTTATTTTTGGTATAAATTTTGTGATAAAAAAAATAACATTATTCTATTTTATTGAAAATAAAAAGAAAAAGACATAGATGGGCCTCGGCCCGCGAGGGAGAAAATATGGCCCAAAATTTATGAGCCGCTCAAGCTTCTTTCTTGAATACCTTCACTGTTTTCTTCTGAATCAAAAAAACCCATTGGTTTTGAAACACTTGAACTGAAAACTTCTTCATCCCAGGACCTCCAAACAACACAGCCACAATCCACGCCCAATGGGTGGTGAAGCTCAAGTTACAGTCTTTGCCGACACAAACTTAGGCACTCACATTGCCTTCAATGCCCCTCCTGACATTACAGCTGCATCTCTTAAAAGTAAGTCCACAGCACTTAAAAAGCGAAAAAAGACTTTTTTTTTCCTCTACCCTTCAGGTTCTCTGTTTAAATATTTAACCCATTTGAAGATTTTGCTATTGGGCTGTGGTATTTCACTTGCAAGTTGCAACCTTTTCTGGCATGCATCGCTTTGTTTGATATGAATTGTTGCTGCAACGATAACTTTGAGGAGGAGGTTCTGTCTTATGAGTTGTCTATTCCTTCGGCATGTTTTATGATGGCAATGCTGATCTTTTTACAAGGGTTTAGATAATTTTTTTTTTTAATCTTGTTACCTTTCATTTATTGCTTCAAATATCCCTTTTTGTCTCAATCTCAAGCATGTTAGGGTATCTATTGTGGAGTTTGTTGTAATGAAACTTGTCTCAATCTCCATTTTAGTCAAAATCCGTTTATTCTCTCTACCATCATGGCTTACCGCTAGTTTCCAATTGAATTTGAGAATCAAAGATGAAGCTTATGGCGAAAGCTCAGCATTTTTAATGTGTGGACTAGTTAGCTTTGATATTACCGCCGCTACATGATGATTGTTATATTATAGCCCATATATGGTATTAATTTAACTCATCAGTGAAACCATGTAATCAATTTCAGCATTTTTGCATAAATGTATAGCATATTGAATTGAATTTGTTTTGAACTTCAATGTTGAGATCTCTGTCTCGAGGTTCAAGATGAGTGTACTACTACTATCATTCTCTTTTTGCTCAGCTGAAGTTTAAGAAAGCTAAAAGCATTTGACCCGTCTAGAGAGAACTGTATAATTTTTTTGGATATTCCAAATTAGTTGACGTTTAAATGCAGACTTCCTTGTAATCTATGATGCATGGATACATAAATGGTACTTTGATATACTAAATGCAGACTTCCTTGTAATCTATGATGCATGGATACATACATGATACTTTGATATACTGAGTTTGAAGATAATAAGATACGATGTGATGTGATATATGTATATTGAAAAATGTGCAATTTTTTTTAAAAGCATGATAAATATATGATTGCTATTATGTGAATCAAATTAAAATCAAATATATTAAATGTTGTCAAAATAGAAATTCTAAATTATTGTTATCATAAAAGTGTTACTGTATTATAGATTAGAAATTTTATTAATAAGTATTGATAAAGTATTTTATAATATCGGACACAGATATGTATTTGACAAGGTTACGTTACATAAATTGAAGTACCTGTGGTGCATCTTTGTTTGTAATGAATATTTTGCTTGTCAAGACAGAGTTCTTTAGTTTTGTGTTTTTTCCTATGTGATGGTCTGTTCTTTCTTCATAAAGGTGGGGGTTTCACGGGGCATGTTCAAAATCTAGTTTTCTGTGAGTTTGAGTCTTCCATTAAATGCTTTGTCTCCAATTCTGGTTAGTCTTTTTTTGGATAAATTAATGTTCTGGAGTACTGTTGATTTGACCATTGCCATCATTCATAAAATAAAAAGGCATTGATGAAATTGTAGTTCAACATGGTGTATGTTAGGTTTTGACATGAGAGATAATTGATGCAATGATTGTTCTGCAGGAGACTTTGAGAAAGCACACCTCAGTTGTTTACCAGATATTGGAGAGATTCAAGTCAATGGATTAATGGTAAGTACTTTACTTTCTGTTTCAGTATCTATGTATCCTTTTATGAATTTTGTAACATTAAGCTTGTACTCAATAAGTTACTTCATATTCTCCCAGGTGAAGCGAAAATCACTCTTCTACAACCTCCCTGATTCCTTTCCTATAAAGTTTGCTTTCCCTGCCATGCTAGGAACATGGTTTCTTCATGTGGAAGTTAAGCACTTAAAACGCTTGTGTACTCCTTGTTCACCCTGTGATGAAGATGCTCTATCAAAACATAAGAGCTTAATGATCTGCAAAGGTGATAATGCAAGATGTAACAGTGAGGAAAAGAAAACGAAAGGGTTCCAACCCGGTGCATGTTTAGTGGAAGAGCATGAAATCACTAATATTGTTTCGAAGAAGCCAGAGAAAAATGAAATTTCTCATGAAAATCAAGATCAAAATGCAGCCACTGGAATGTCAGAAGGAAATCCCTGCATGTTTGGAGACAAACCTACTAGTATGGCTAAGAGTTCATACGTTATGCCAGAGGAGAATAAACTTGAAAATCTGGTTGAGTTGTATCCTAACTCGATGCAAAGCAGTCACAGTAAGATGTCAACACAATTGATATCAGTCACAGGTATAATCAATAAGTATTTTACAAGTTTCAATGGCATTGACAATTTTAGCAGCTCTTCAAACTCAGATCTTACCTCCAGAGCTGTTCATAGTGAGATTGAAGTTCATTCAAAGGCCAGAAAACGTGGTTGCTTGAAGATAAAGAGAAATTCCTTGCCACGTTTCGCTCCCAAAACATGTCCACGTGTCTTGCATACTCCATTGGTTTCCAAAAAATCAGGAAGCAAAAACAGAAAATTGAAACCTGGTAAACGTCCTTTATCAGGGAGCAAAGGTAGAAAATCGAGAATGGGGACACGTCTTCTTTCAGCTTCACGGAATCTTGGGGTTTCTATCACCAAACATGATCCTACAATTCCTTTCCGAATATTGAAAGATAGCAAACTACTGCAGGGAAAATCTCAAATGAAGGGTTCAATATTTTCTATCTCTGGCAGTGATGATGATTGAGTTGTAGACTGTAACAGATCTTTAAATATAAATGGTTTTGAATATCATACTTCTGATTTAGCACTATCATGAGTGAAATTATAGGCACAATGTTGTAAGTGAAACTTGATCACAAAAAGAGCAAGATGTTGTAACTAGCAGTTTTGATACTATAGAGTTAGTTCTGAAACAGCTTAGACAAATTCATTGCAGACCATCTACCAGAAACCAGGGAACAATATTACAGAAAATAGCAAAAGAACAATCCGAACTTAAACATAGGAATGAACAAAGAAAAATTACATAGAAAACAAGTGTGGTTTAATTCAGTTTATTTGTTCTGTAAATTTCCATGTTAAGATGACAAAAATTACTTCAAACAATTATTTAACTTTCTTACTTTATCAGATTCCTTTAATATAATATTTCTTTTCCTTTTATCTTTTTTTTTTCTCTTTTACTTTATCCTTTATAAAGTTTACTTCCTTCAGACTTCAAATGCTTCAAGCAATCCCTTCCCTACCTTGCACACTCTTTATTAATAATTTTGTTTCTGTTCTGTGTCATTTTCCTTTAGTAATTTTGTTTTTTGCTTTATTCTGTGTCGTGTTCCTTTATATACATTGTTTTTTCAGTTTTTTTATGATCAATTGTTTGAAATACCTGAATTTTAATGTTTTATCATTATTAAAATAATATTATTTAAATAAAAGTAACTATTATTTTTAAACATTTTTTTCATTTTAAAATATAGCTAAAATATTTATATTTTTAACTAATAAAGTTCAACTTTAAAGGAAATTTTAATCTAAAATTAGAAAAGCAGAAAAATAATTTTTACATATTTATTTAGCTTTCAACTTTTAAGTCAAATAAGCCCTACACATTTATATCAATACTATTTGTTTTGAAATATTTATCATAAATAGATATTTAATTTACATTTTATTATTTCTATGGTTTGAATTGTAGTCAGCTTCAAAATTATACATTAGTTTAAAAGGTATGTTCATTTAATATGTTTAGATAAATTTATTCAAAAGTCTTATTTAAAAGAAGGAAAATGAATTAAGATAGGATGTAGAAGGTGTGTGTGGTGGAAATTGTCAAAGTAGTATAACATATTTCGATTAGAAAATTATATTTAAAATTTAAAAGAAAACTGCAACCGATAATTTATTAACATTGTAGTGGAATTAAAAATAAGTTTGCATATATATTCCCATTTTAATATTTCCATTGTATTTTTACATTGTGGTTTATCATGCTTAATAACTACCTTGGGCATGCATTACTATATTTTAGTAATGACAAACCTTAAACATGCCACAACAAGGTACTTAATAAAAAATTCTTCACTATGATGATTTGTTTTTGTAATTATCAAACTAAAGATATATTTGAACTCATTTTAAAATATTGTTTATGAAATTTTGTCATGAATGATCAAGATTAGATATATTTAAAATAAACCATTTTGTATTTTTTATAAAATAGTGTATTTTAACCTCTCAACAATATATTTTTTAATGGTTTTTGTCCTTAAATTAATTTTTAGACTTTTTTTTTTTTTCAGTTTGTTGGCTACAAAGAATCTACACATTTATATAATTTCTTTTCAAAATTTTGGCACTAAATATGCTTAATAATAAGATAAAAAAAGAAACTTTGGGTTACTCACCGTCCATTGGTTCTTTGATAAACCTATGTAGTAAAAAAACCTGACTAATGGCAAGTCCTGAGGAAGAACTGGATTAATAATATCTTCTCTTCCGATCATTTTTTTTTTCATCTACAAAATTCTCACTTGAAATGATAATTAAATTGTGTGTAACATGTTAGAATCTCTCTTCTTCGGTGGTTAGTTTGAGTAGAAATTCCCATTTGCCATTATTTTGGTTTAAACTTGAAAGTGTTGATAACATGTGAGTGTGGTTGGATTGGGTGGCTGACTTTGGTGAAGTGAGTGTGGAAAAAGTTAGTGGATGAGTGAGTGAAGAAGAAGAGGAAGAAGTAGAAGAGCCAGTTGATTGATTGGTTGATTCAATCCATTGGACTGTGATGAGGAAACTGAGATGGGTAATGGATGGAGGAGGGTTTTGGGATTTGGACATTTCAACTCCTCAAACCCTTGATGGCTTGGCCTGTGCCGTCCCAGGGGACCCTCTTCCCTTGGGTCTCTCACGAGGCACAAGGCTTTCCAGACCAAGACAACTAGAATTCATGCACCGTTTCATGAATGCCCCTCTCATTCCCTCCTACGCCAAACCTCATGGCCTCTCCCTCCACCGTCTTATCTCCCTCCCCTTTTCTGATAATTGGTATGCCAACTCAATTCTCCACCAAAGTTTCAATCTTTTCTGCATTTCGCCCCTTTTCGTTTCTGGGCGTGTTAGATTTTTTTTTCTTTCTGTGTTTAATATACTCCACTTTTGTTGCTTCTTAGATTATATGGTATTGCTGTTATCAAAATGATTGATTAATTCAGTGATTGTTTTCATTAGTTTAACAATTGGTTGTGTCAATTATTGCTTGTGTGGAGTGTAGATTGTATGGGTTTTAATATTGTGAAAAAGACATTGGTGGAAGGGATCTCTTAGTATATAATAATATCTCTGAAGATTTGGTCTTTATTGAGGCTGTGTGATCCATGTATCCCATTTTACCTTGTGGGACATTTGTGTGAATTCTGGTAACTGATATTCAGTGTGAGAGTTTTGCAGGGTTTTATTTTTACTGGGTCAGTTCAATTTGCAGAGGTTTGTTTCCTCTGTTAAGAGCAGTGAGGAGAAGCCAAAGGGGGTTTCCTCTTGGTTAAAAACCTTTGGGAGACATTTGCAGCAGAAGTCCTTGTATGCCTTGGGTTTCTCTTCAGAGTTTCAGTTGGGGGCAAATGATACATTGCTTTTTGGCTTAGATGCTTATGATGATGCCGAAAAGCCTCGTGGGAAATTTGCCTTTCACCATAAGGTAAGCATTTGAATGCATCGCCTTGCGCATCCCAAAGATAAATTCTGTTATTCTCAGTTGATCATAACGTTGATCCGGTTTACATCAACAATCTACTTTCTTTTGTTCTATAGTAACTTTCTGACATGAAATTGAACTAGATTTTGGTCTTTTTACTCATACAAAATTTTATTGGTGTGTGTTTGTAGTTTCCAGATCATGATCTAACAGTGGAGGCAGTTTCTCCTGGTCTTTTTGTTGATAATAACACTGGTAATTACTGGGATGTTCCATTTTCAACTGCAGTTGATCTTGCTTCTGTGACTACCAGCGATTCTTCCACCGCTTATCGTTTGTCGGCACGCTACACTTCTGGGTCACCCAAGCAGTTTCAAAATATTCATAACCATGATGATAGAGTACCACCTTCTCTACTTCCTGGCTTGGCCTTCAAAAGCGCCTTTTCTTACAGGAAGAAAGTTGATATTTGGAGAAGTGAAGCTCCAAAGTTGAAATTGGTGCAACCGTATGATGTGTTTCTTTCAAATCCTCACGTGTCTGCCTCAGGGATTATTGGTAAATTTTCTTCTTGTTTGTAACGTATTTTGCTGACACATGTTCTTAGCGAAGAAGTGAGGAAACTGTTAGACATTTTCTTAACATTTCACATGCATGTCATTGTTATCACTAGATGGAAATGATTTGAGAGCCTCTGGGGTGTATATATTACTTAAGATAGTGTGTACAATGAGGGTAACTCGTGTAACAACTTATCAAATGCATTGGTAATGATCACATCACAAAGATCTTTGATCTGGCGCATTGCCTTGTTACTTGAAGCTGTGGATGGTTTTAGAGTATGCTTATTGTTTCCTTGAATTCTTTAATGAGAAGGTGCTGCTTCAACCGCCGCATTTGGGGATAATTCAGCAAGAGCACAAATAGAAGATGGTAGTCCAGGATATTTTCTCCAGGTTTCTGGAGTAAAGTCTTTCTTTGTAGCAGATATGTTTGCAACCGTTTCATTCACGGCTCAACTTGGAAACTTCCAGAGGCCTTTTCTAGATCTTACCCGATTTCAGGCCCGGTTGGATTTCTCTTCTGGTTTCAAATTTCTTTCAGCTGCAACTGGTCTAACTCAAGATCTTCTCAATTCTCAAAAGCCCAGCTTGGAAGCTGTTCAAGCGATTTTACCCAATGCTACAGTATCACTTCAGCAGCAGGTACCTCCCAATCAGTTATTTCACAAATTTGTATGATTTCAGTGTTTTAAAACTTCTTCTGATTAGTGAGCTTTATCTGGAAAAGACATTTTGGCACTGTTGGAATAAACTTTTCTATAAACGCTTGTAAGAGAAAATAGTAAAAAGGTAAAATGGATTGAACTTCTTCAATAAGCTAAAGTCAACTATTTCCCTCATGTTTTGAAGATGTTAAATGAAAAAAACATTTATAAAAGTTCAACTGCTTGAGTTGATTTTAACTTATGGGAGAAGTTTAACTCATTCATTTTGGCGATTCTATCCATGTTTTTTCCGATCTCATGATTCTAATCATGCACTGCAAACTGTTCAAGCATTTGGTCCGTAATGCTGCTGTAATGTTAACCAAAACACCTTATATCTTGCAGATTGTTGGTCCTGTCAGTTTTAGAGTTGATTCTGGAATTAAAGTTGATCTGAAGAACCCTGATTGGCCTATTCATGCACAGGAACCTGTATTTGCTTTGGAATATGCATTGCAAGTACTTGGTTCAGCAAAAGCAGTTGCATGGTATTGCCCCAAACGCCAAGAGTTTATGGCAGAACTTCGTTTCTTGGAAACATAAACAATAGCCCAATAGGCACTATAGAAATATCTATTCCTTAAATTGCAAAAGCTAGTTGGTAAAAGGTCCATTAGTTTTCATTGTACCCTATGGCTTGTCAATAGGTTTGTGTTTTACTACCTCTATTGCAATTGTAGTTATTGAAGAAGAGAACTATCAAATTTCATTGAATTCCGGGATTATCAATGCAAACATTTTGTACCACAAATTCTTTGCAAACCTTATGCGAAACTCTTCTTTTTTCTACTCTTCCCGGGCATAAAATTCAGCTGAGATTGATCTCAACGTGAGCATAATTATTGAAAGTTTTCAATTTCATTTATAATGTGAAATCAAGATGAAACTGTTTGTATTTCAATGTGTCAATAAAGTTGACATCAAACTTATACGGGAAACCACAATAAACTAAACAAGTGTACCTTTAACTACTTTGTGACGTCGCCTTAGCGTTCAACAAACCAAAACACGAGTCTTCAAATAGACGTGAGCAAGAAGCATTGGTCGTGGTCGTCGTAATTTGTTTGTGGCCAGAGGGCACATTAATCAGACACATGGTGTGCATTGTTGCACGTAACGTGCATCACATCAAATGTTCAAACAAACATTTGGTTACTTGTTATTGGCAATCGGTTCGTGATTATCGGTGAGATAGGGACACATTTTGGATATAACTTAAAGTTGGAACAGGAAAATCTCATTACCACAATATACCATTTTCTCAAATTGCGAATCTTTTATATCGCTTTAAAAATAAAAAATAAAATAAATTTAAGCGAAAATTAATTTATTTACTAAACTATGTTAAAATATGGTGATGATGAAAATAATCCAAGAAGTTTATTCATTAAAGAAAAATTGAAACCGCATTTGGCTGATGCAGGAGAGTGAGCACATCTTTGAATGCCACGTCAAGCAAGTAGATGTTACTTTCTTTCCATCACTTCTCTCATCTTCTTTCCATTTCTTTCCAAGATTTGGAACAAAACAAAGTTTGTGACTGCAACTTCTTCCTCATAAGGCATTGAATTGGACTCACACCATTCAATTTTCATAGAGAGAGAGAGTTATGACGTCAAGTACCCAAGCCTACGGTGAACCATGGTACTGGGACAACCGCTACACCAACGAACCTGGTCCCTTCGATTGGTATCAAAAGTACATCACTTTGGCTCCCATCATCAACCTCTATGTCCCTCCTACCCAACGCATCCTCATCGTTGGTTGTGGCAACTCAGGCACGTTTTCTTCACGTTGTTCTTTTTATCTTTTTGTCTTTTATTCAGATCTCATTCATGGGTACATGCCTCTTTCTTTGGATTCAAGAAAAATTACATTTCTTTGAAATAAAAAAACGATTTTGTGGTGTTTGCAGCCTTCAGCGAAGGCATGGTGGTTGATGGCGGTTACACAGATATTGTCAACATTGATATATCTGCGGTGGTTATTGAAGCTATGAAAAGCAAATACCAAGATATTCCCCAATTGAAATGTATCCTTTCTGCTTTGTGATTTATCTGTGTCAAGTCTACAAGTTAATGTTATGGAACCGAACAAGAGTTTTGTCATTACATTATATATTAATTTTGAGTTAGTTTTTGAGAATGTGGAGAAATTCATAGATTTTAACAAAGATGGCAATGTGAGTGTGATGTATCCTTCATAATTGGACAGATATGAAAATGGATGTGAGAAACATGAGTGATTTTGAATCAGAGTCTTTTGATGCTGCTATTGACAAAGGTGTGCTTGCTGTGTAATTTTAGTTTTGTTTTTTTTATCTCTCTTTATTATAATAAGTTCATATTGGACAATGGATTGTGCTACTGATACTGTTTGGTTTTGCTTTTTCAGGGACTCTTGACTCTATCTTGGTGAGTGTAGCGATGGTTCATTGAGATGCAAGTATGTTTGACAAGTCTTATAGTTTGGTGTTTACGTGTTCTTGTTTGTAGTGTGGAAATAATTCAAGACAAAATGCAACAAAAATGCTGGAGGAGATTTGGAGGTAGAATAAAACCATGAACAAAAGTCTATAATTGTTTTACAGCTTCTGTTTTATTTAGGATTTTTTTTATTCTTGATCTGTTCACCATTATTGAAGCAGTTGATGACACACTATAGGGTCCTCAAGGATAAAGGAGTTTATGTTCTGGTAATTGCACCTCTTTATTTAAGCATCAATCTGCATTCAGATTTACTCTCCAATCCAATGGATAGAATGTGCCTTTGCATTAGGCTTCAATGGTTGTAAAATCTGCAGGTCACATATGGATCTCCACTGTATCGCTTACGTTTGCTACGGGAATCATGCTCATGGACAACAAAACTCCATGTCATAGGTTGCATTCAATCTTTATGTCATTGTCATCTTCCATTCCAAGTTAAACACTTTCTGTTCTGTTTGGACAATTTTCTAAATAAGCACTTACAGGAGAAAAAACAATGAGAAAATAAGATGAATTAGACTTATGCCTTTAAGTTAAAATCAATTTTAGAGTCAAGACACCACTTTTAACTCAAAATCTCAATGAACTGAGTTTATAGGTTTTTCTCTTATATGGTGTTTAACTTTGTTATTTTTATCCAATATGAAACTTAGACTCAGACTTGATCATTCTAACATAAGTTTTGAACTTCTAGATAGATTAATTTTAACATATTTGAAGTGTTCATTTCATTTTACCTTTTTATTTTTAGCCTTGTGCATTAAAGTTGGAGTGCAAACTAAACCCTAGACTTTGGTATATGCAGAGAAACTTGCTTCAGAAGAGAAATCTGAGCAACCAGTTTGGGAGCTTACAAAACCTGTTCCCCTGAATGATGATGGAACCTCTGTGGAGGAAGCTCTAGGAAAGAATCCTGATGTCCATTACATATACATTTGCACTAAGGTAATCAATATTTCATGATCAAATACATGTCACATGTAATTCAGATTTCTGATTCAAATTGAGTGCATCCCTTGTCCATTTTGGATTAACCATTTTTGTTATAATGCTTCTGCCAGGAAATTTCTGCTAACTCAAACACAAAAGCATGATTGGGGTTTTTAGAGAAGGAGGCATGCATTTTCACTCTCTACAAATTCATGTTGCTACTTTTTTACTGTAGTTGATCTTAGAGTTTGTAATGTTTACTTCAGATATTCTGATTTCTCAGTGTGATTTCAAGACAATAATTTCTTTAATTTTAAATTTGATTGATTCCATGGCTCTTCTCTTAACTCAACCATTGATATAGGGTAGTGTTAATATGTATTCTTCTAAATTCTCTTACATTTAAATGTTGTGTATTATATTTTAAGCTTTTCACCATTATGCCTTTCTCTTATGTGTGTGATTTTTGAGTTTTAAGGAATCCTGATGTTCAACACACACACACACACACACACACACACACACACACATATATATATATATATATATATATATATATATATATATATATATACACACGTAAGAGAATAAGAAATTTATTAATTTGAAAATGAAAAATAAATAAGAAAAATATAGACACATGTGCATGAAAAGAAAATACTTAAAGATATTTTCAATTCATTGTACAATCTTCATATGCATTTTGAAGTGTATGAACTTCTTAATTTGTTTCTTAGATGCACTTCAAACCTCAAATTTCAGATTTTCATATCCTTTCGAAGATAATTTTTTAGCTGACAGGAAAATTTATGTAACGTCCATAAATATGTAAGTTTTAGCTAGTTTGTACAGTTACTTTTCAAGTAATAATTTTTTTTCCCATGGTTTTCTTTGTCCAGTTGCAAATTTATTAATTAGCATATTTATTTAAAAAAAATATATAAGAACTATATTTTCAATAGAAGTTGTTTATTTTGTATTTTTAAACAAAAAATATTTTATTAGTATTTACAAGATATTTGACGTACTTTTAGAATAGGAAAAATACTTTTTTAATGTCACACTCAAACAAATTAATACTTACTTTTAATATAATTATAACCAAATATTAATTTTAATTTGCTTTTATAAAGCAACGACTTGGAATATCTAATTTTTCAGATTTTAACATTTAAAAAAAATCTTAAAAAGCCTTTTGAAATATTATTTTCCCAAATATATATTTTTTTAAATTATTTTTCTAAATGGACCTATTTGATTTTTTTTTGTTTTTCTAAAATGAAGAGGAGAAAAAAAATTAAAATTAAAATTATGGAAAAGTAATTTAAAATATTATGTTTAAATTTAATTACAGAATAGTTTATGATTCTTTTAATATAACTTAAAATCATTATCAATAATAACAATGATATTAATACTTTAAAATTTAAAATTTATCTTTTATTTTTCATTATTTTTACAAAATCATCGTAATAATAGTTTTTTTTTCTAAATTATATTATAAAATCAGTATTTATGAATTTTTTAAATAATTTATTTTTTAATTAAATATAATATAACATTATTTCTTCAAATGGACGAACATAAAATTCTTAATTGATTTTTCTATGTTCAATATTGAAAATTCTTTTAGAATTTTTCTAAAGAGCCTATTTAAAAAAATATCCTAAATATCATAAAATTTTTATTCAAAATTCCAAATCGAATACTATTTCCTTCTTTATTATATTAGGATTTTACTATTTTGCAGTTTGTTTATTATTATAAAAAGAAAAGAAAAAAAAGAAGAAGAAGAGAAGAGTAATACATAGGATCTTCACCGTTCAATTCCACTCTACAGGTCAATGGACTACCCACCACGTTTTCCAATGCTCACGGCAAAATATGGCATGAAAGCCAAATTGTAAAGAAAAATAATAAACAAAGTATTATCCTTAACTTTTTCAAAACACAGATATCTTTTGAAAATCCAACATATGATTTCTAAAAAATTACAATCAGAGTAAAAGTTTGTGTTTTCATTTATTTAATAATTATTATTTTATCATAGTGAAAAAAATATTTGTTATTATATATAATTCCTAAATAATAATAATAATAAAAAAAACAAATATTCTTGCTTTTTATGGTGTAGTATGAACTGAGTCATATTTATTGGGTAGAAAGCCATATTTTCAAAATTAGAAAAGAGAAAAAAAAATGTAATTTGAGTTTAGTTTCCTTAAAACACAGTTATATAACCATGTCCTCCGATGAAAATTGGTCAAACATGTCTAAAAGTCTGAAATTATGGAAAAAACCAAAACCCTTAATTGCCGTTAACAAATCATCATTTTAATTTCAATTTAAAAAAAAAAATTCTATCAAGTGATTCATTAAAAAACAGAAAAAACACGAATATTTCAATGCCAAATATATTAATGTTCAATTTTAAATATATACTAAGATAAATTTGGTCAATTATTACATTTTGTAGTCTGGTCTTTAAAAAAGTCTCGGACATTTGGATAAAGGAAGAAAAATACAAATAAATTTTAACCTTGACTTTTTGTGTTACATGAGATTTTTTGGGTGACCACTTTAAAATAAAGTGAAAAATTAAGTAAAATAAGTGCTTGCTTCTTTTCTACTTTTTTTTTTTCTATCAAAGAAACAAACAAGGCTTAAGCAAAAGTTCGATTGTTCCGGCTATCTATAGGGTGGGGCGAGTTTCAGGTGGGTCCAAGCAAACGGTTGGGAAGATGGTGGCCTGATCTTGGACCTCATTCACAACAACTCTCACTCGTTCATTCCTTTTTACACTCAGAGAAAGAGAAAAAATAGATTGTGATGGAAGAAGAAGAAGAGCAAAAGGTTATGGAAAAGGGGTGCAAGGAAACTCCTGTTCGAGTTTATGCTGATGGGATTTATGATCTCTTTCACTTCGGCCATGCCCGTTCTCTTGAGCAAGCTAAGAAACTGTAATTCATACTCTTTACTTCATTTTTTATTTGGAAAGGACACGTTTTTATGACTTGTAGTTGTACACCATGTTTTATTTCTTTTGGGTTGGTTGGTGCATGTTCATGGACTAAACTTCACTTCACTCTACTAACCCCCAGTTTGGTTAATTTTCCCACTTCAAAACGGGGTTTTGTGTGTTTTGCTGAGGCAGTCTCTTTTTCTTTTGTTTTTTCTATTTTTAAACATAGTTGTTGTTTGAGGGAGAATGTTCATGCTGCTTAAATCCATTTGTTTTTTCTTAATTGAAGGTTTCCAAACACTTATCTCCTTGTTGGATGCTGCAATGATGAGATCACCCATAAGTATAAGGGCAAAACTGTTATGACTGAGAAAGAACGCTATGAGTCTCTTCGCCACTGCAGGTTTTGTTCGCTTTTCTCTTTCGGGTTTGAATTTTGACTCGTTTTTGCATGTGTTCCGACTTTACTGTACTCTTGCTTTGAAAACTTTTTTCTTATCAAAGAATTATGGGCAAATTATACATATACTGTAAAGGGTGTCAACCAATAAAAAATTGTTAAATATGACAATTTTGTTGGATTTCTCAATACCTATCTTAAAAATCATGTTTACTATGATTTTTCTAATTTGTTGATGTTCTTTACACTGTCAGTGAAAAGATTATACACTTATGAATTATATTTGCATAAGATCAGGTTTTGGTAGTATATAGTTTGATGGCATGCGTTGCTGTTGAAACTTACCTGCCCTTTCTTTCATTACCCTTTTCTGGGAAACTGATTGTATGGTTTCCGACTAAGATACTTTTGTTGACTATTTTTCAGAGTAGTCTAATGAATTTTGAGATTGGAGCTGTAAAAGTATGTATACAATGTTATAGTTTTGATTTGAGAGTATAGACGTGATTGTGCTAATTTGTAGTGTCCAAGTTCTTTGGTGCTTGTGTTAGAGATTTTACATTGACTAAAAATATGAGCAATTTATAATATTTAACTGGGTTTAAACCTCATCTTGTAAGTTCATTTTATGAGGTTGAGTAAAACTTACTTTCTTAAGATGGTATTAGAGTCTATCTCAGCAAATTCAGCCTGAGGAGATGTTGGAGATCTTACTTAATTAGAGGTATGATTAAGTTATACTATATAAATGGGTGCATAACTTCCTTTATAAGCATGTTTTGTAAGGTTGAGTTGAGCTTAAGGCCCACTTTTATAAAACTTTGTAGCTGCAGAAATGAATGATAATCTTTTTTATCTTACTGCTGAGGTTTTTCTGAATTAGCTACATCCTGTAGCTGATTTCAGAAGCTAAGTTTTTACTGTGTTGCTCTGACCAAATTATTGGCTTTCATTTCATCACCCTTATTTTATTTGTATATGGTGGTGGTTCTGTGGTATTGTTTCATCAGGATATGCTTTGGAGGATGGATTTTACTTCCAATACATTTTACTTTGAGAATCATTTGCTTATCCACGATAAGCTCCGTGTTCTTTTTTCCAGCGTCTCCTAAAATCCAACTAGTTGTTGAAATCTTAAAAAAATAAAAATTGACTTGATTCCATTTGTTCGTCTCACTTATAAATTGCCTTTGAATTCCTGATTACATTATATTTGACCTTTGCATTATGAATCCTATTAATTGCTTACCCTATATATTAGTGTGTGAAGCATTTGAATTGTACTTGCTCCAGGTGGGTTGATGAAGTTATTCCAGATGCGCCATGGGTAATCACCAAGGAGTTCCTTGACAAGCATCAAATTGACTATGTGGCACATGATAGTCTTCCGTAAGGTTAACCAGCCCCAGGCTACACTTTACTTTTGTGTTCGATCTAGGTGTAAAACTTGTGACTTCTTCATAAATATGTTGCCAAATTTGAAATATCTTTGTATTAGAATTTATTATTGTTACATTGTTGTTGATATTATTATCATTACCATCATCATTATTGTTGTTGTTATTATTATTATTATTATTATTTTCACTTGGCTGTCTTGTGATGCTTCTGTTCTATCCGTGTGATACTGTTCTGCTTGCATTGCAACACTTGAGTATATTCTGACTGGTACCATTTTCTTCAAGTTCTTCTCATATATATTATCACTTCCTTTTTCTATTATCATAGTTATGCTGATGCAAGTGGAGCTGGAAAGGATGTGTATGAATATGTAAGTTCAAGTGATAGAACTATATTCTAATTACGTTTCCATTAATTGAATGTCATTTCTTCCTGTGGCTGTTGTTTGGCAGCATTCACATCTATTTCTCATAGCATTCAGTTCTTTATGCCTTTTTTATGCCTTTTTTTCATCTCAAAAAATATATGCTGATTGGCCTACAGCTGGTTGCGGACATTTAACCATGTTATTCTTTATCAAATTATGACTACTTGTAACCATCTCAAACTTTTCTTCTGCAATTCATGATCTTATGCCTTTTAATTTCTTATGTAGGTTAAGTCTGTTGGAAAATTTAAGGAAACAAAGAGGACTGACGGAATTTCTACTTCTGATATTATAATGAGAATTATCAAAGATTATAATCAATATGTAATGCGTAATTTGGACCGTGGTTACACAAGAAAGGAACTAGGTGTCAGCTATGTCAAGGTTTGTTCTTTTTGGTTAGCATCTTTGTTTTGCCTTCTTTCAAATTCTTCATGTTTTAGTATTCAGTTTCATCATTGGTTTGCTTCATTGCTTAGTGGGGAACTTATATTTGTTACGCAATCTCTTATTCACAGGAGAAGAGGTTGAGAATGAATATGGGACTTAAAAAATTGCAGGAGAGAGTGAAGAAACAACAAGAGAAAGTGGGAAAAAAGGTAACATTAGATCATGAAATATCCTACTAGATCTTAGCACTTGCATTAGTAACTGTTTGCACACAAGTCTTTGAGTGAGATTGCCATCTTCCATAAAAGGTTACTTGCTTCTTAATTTCGTTTTGCTTTTATCTTTGTATAACAGTTAGTTAATTTTAAATCTTTCTATGTTTGATCATTTCCCCGCCCTCTAATTCAATGTATGAAGAAGTTTAAGACTCAAAAATAAGTTGTAAAGACACAACGGAAACATTATAAACTACCTTTTTGAATTCGGATTGTGGTTGGTGTCAAATTGAAGGAACTCTCTAAGGAAGTACTAGTGATTTCTTCATTATCTTGATTTAGTTCTCCTTTTATAATGTTGAAATGATATTCTAGGAAATCTTGTGCGAAACATCTGTTGTCCTTAGTAATAGATATGTAAAAGAAAGTGAGACCAAATTCACCAATGTTCTCTTAAACTAAAGCATTTTGTAAACATAAATTTCTTTAAATTAGTAGTAGACATGCCATTATTTTCTCACTTTACACATCTCTTCAGTTTAGAGGTTTTAAATCTCATTAGACCACAGCAATCTACTATACACATTATTGTCATTTTTTTTTTCTTTCCCTTGCTGAAGGGACAGTAAAATGTGTCAAATTGTTGCAAGAATTATAATCCTTATTCTTTATATTACTAGAATCTGAGTTTGAGTCTAGCTTTACAAAATCGATTTGTGAGGACAAGATTGTTCTCTCACTATATATTATTTTGGAGTTGATATAGGACTTGAACAGTGCTGAATATGTGTCTTTTCCTATTGAATATACTGGTGATGACTAATTTGTTGAACTTTGCAGATTCAAACGGTGGGAAAAATTGCTGGAATGCACCCTAATGAATGGGTTGAAAATGCAGATCGATTGGTAGCTGGGTTTCTTGAGATGTTTGAAGAAGGTTGCCATAAAATGGTAGATTCCTTTTACCTCTCCAAAAGATTGCTTACCATAATAACAAATGACTAGTGTTTGCATGTGACACTGTTCCCTACTTAAATATTGCATTGATCTTCGGATGTGTAATGTACTAATTTGGTTAGTTTTCTGATATCCCAGGGAACAGCAATCAGAGACAGAATACAAGAACAATTGAGGGCACAACAGCTGAAATCTCTTCTTTATGATGAGTGGGATGATGATGATTCATTCTATGATGGTGAATACTACTCCGACTAAAGTTGCAAATAAACTTGTGTGTTTATTGATTAAGGATCATTCCTGTGTATAACTAAGCTACCCTTTCTGTAAGGAGAATTACTAGAAGGATACTGGATTGTCATGCGTGCAAGATGGTTTTGTACATTATTTTCCTTTGTACATAGTTTGATTTGATTATATTTTCTTGTTAAAAGAGAAGGTAACTTTTACAGTACTGATGGGTCAGACCTTTCTTCTTTACTCTCTTTTTTCTGTTGCTATCCTAAGGGTTTCTTCACAAGGAAGGAAATCACTTGTGTTTCTTCTTAGGGAATTAACATCTATTAAAAGTATTAGTTTCTGAATGAGGTATATGGTTTGTTCTTTGTGTAAGGTATGGGTAGTAGTTCTCCCATATCTTACTCGCTAGATAAATATATAAATATCCGTTCCGTACATGTATTTATATTCATCAGGTATTCGTTATTCAGGTATTCGCATAATTTTTTAATATCTACGGATATTCACGGATAAACGTGGATATTTACAAAAAATATAAATAAATATTTAATAACATATTTTAATCGTAAACTCAAATAAAATACAATATATAACATTTATAAATTTCAAATAAAGTTCAAATAATTCATTTAAATAACGTTGAATGACAATTTATAAAGAAATGAATTTTTTTTAAAATCAATTGATAAAAAAATAACTCATTTAACATTAATGTTAATATTTTAATCATGTTTTTTTATTTTTTATTTCATTTAAATTAGAGTATAGCGGATACAGGTATCCACGGGTACAGATACTATGATACCTGTATCTGTTCTGTTAACATGCGAATAATAAAAATATTTGTACCCGTTATCTGTGACTATTCATTTATAATATCTATTTTTTACCTATTGCGGGTTTTATCTGCGGATACCCACATATACAAATTTTTTTGACATTCCAGTTATGAAATCATAAATTTGATAGCAAGAAATTAAGATTTGATGAAGTTGTCTTGGTATTGCAAGTTAATTAAAGAAGTTTATAAATGCTTAGCTTTATCTATATATTAATACTTAAAAGAAATTATTTATAAAATATATATAAATGTCAGATTCTTGATGAAATAAAAATGTATGGGTTTGTTAATTCCAATCTTTAATATTAATTTTAGCTAATTACAAGTAAATTAAGTTATCAACAAAATTTTAAACATAAAAAGTACATTTTTTTTTATGAAGAAGAATGTCTGGTTAAACTTAAAAGTATTTATAAATAAACACTTATTAGAATAATCACTTATTTGAGAATCGCGTAATAAGCTGTTTTCATAAATATTACTTATAAATAAATCACTCTTGTTAAAAGTGCTTATTTTTAAGTTTAATCAAACTCACCCAATTTGTTTAAATTATTATTAAACATCTCAGTGTTGTTATTTAGTTTAGTTTCCTTCTCCTCTTTTTATTTCTTTCATGGATCATCATCATCCAAAGCAATTCAATTTTAAACAATTATACTTATATTGTGATATCGAATACGAATATTCTCTAATACTTATCTCTTAGTCCATAATTATTGGTTAGACTACTTGATTGGGTTGGACTTTATCCTTTATCGAGCGTTTTAAAATAAAATTTATGAAATAATTTTATTTATTTCTAATATCGTTGAATACATAATTTTCATTTTTGTATCATTTTAGAACAGTCGTGAAACTCTTTCAAAAATGAAGTATTGAAGCAATGAGGGCACGTGTTGTATTTAACATAATTAAGTTGTAAATTATAGTTTTCTTGTAAAGGCACGAAATGAAGAAAGTGATGGGACAAATGTGGCTTTATCACACACTTGGATATGTCGGAAGAGAATATGCATTTACGAAATGAGAATATGCATTTAGAGATAAGGACCACAATTGGGTCCTTATAATAATTATTGTTTAACTTTTATATGTATGTATGAGAAAAAAATTCACTTAACATTTATTTAGAAAATAAAAGTGTGTTTAAAAAAAAAAAATTATTCTGAGTTATTGTTTAAAATATATTCTTAAATCAAATAAAAAAAGGTAAAAATATTTATTGATTTTTTAAGTTTATTAAGAGTGACAAAACGAACGGAAGTATGCATTTTGTATTTTGATTTGGTTTAAACTTAAATAAGAATTATAAAGAAGTATTTTTAATATTGATATATATATATATATATATATATATATATATATATATATATATATATATATATATATATTATTTATATATATATATATATATATATATATATATATATATATATATATATATATATATATATAAACCTACTTTTCACTTCCAACTAAATTTGCAATAATGGTTTCCATACTTTAAAATTATACTCCCACCTATCTCTTTCAAATTTATTAAAATAATAACTATTTTATTAAAAAATATAACAAATATTATCTTTAATTATTTAAATCATTTTTTAATTAATATTCCTTTTTTACTTATCAACTATATTTTTATTAGTGTGTTCAAGTATTTAAAGCATATTGTACTATATGCTTCGAATAAATAAATTTCAATTTTATTCTTTTAAATTGTAAGCATCTACCACTTTTTTATTTGCTAACGTGTACGTAAATTATGACTCATTACAAAGATATGGAAAACAGAAGTATATTTAAATAAAAAATAAACTAAATGAATAGTAGGGTTTATATGTTTTTAGGTGTTTAAATACAGTAATCTATGATTTTGGTGGGTCAACTAAATTATTTTTATTTGAAATAATACATTTTAACATTTTTTAAAATATAATTTTATTTCTTTTGGTTCTAATTACAAGACGTTATTTTGAAATTTTTTCCTTTTTGTGTGAATTTCTTTTCTCTATTTTTTTTGTTAATTATTTTTTGTCGAGTAACTTCCCTTCCTTTATATAAAATATGCGAAAAAGCTCTATGATCTAGGTTTAAAGTATTACATTTTTCTTAAGAAGAAATTTACATTAAATGGTATAAGAACATTTATTGTAACCCTTTTATGTATATGATATTAAACACAATCTCATCAATCAAGAACTTCTTAAGACTCACAATTACTAGAAAATATATGCAACAATTATCTTTCAAAAATTCTATAAATAGAAAATATCTTGAAGAAGAAATGACTCTTGCTCAAAAACAAATTAGAAACATTATAAAGATTAAAAAAAAACTTAAGAGAAAAAGTTTGCATTCTAATGGACACTCCAATGGATGCTTGTTATTTCAAATAATACTTAGTTGTTTAGTTAAGAATATTTTATTTGTATCTTCCGATATTAGTAATATGTATATTTGTATCTTCCGATATTAGTAATATGTTAAGTAACATTTCATATTATTGATAAAAAATATATATAGTCTCGATTATAAACAAAACAATATAAAAATATAAAGCGTAAATCTTACCTTCTATTTAACTTTTTGAAATTACATATTATCAAATTTTTAACTAACATAAAAAAAAAAATTTCCTTTTAAACAAGCTTTGCACAATATTTTGTTCCTATACTCATTACCATTTTAAGTTACTACAAAGAGTCTTAGCTTATTAAGTAGCTTAACAAACTTATTTTCATTAGTTTTTTTTCTTTTTCATTTCATTTAAAAAATCATACTTTTTTTGCAATACAATTTTTCATTTTCTCTAATTCTTTGACTCATTCAATATCTTTCAAATTCATTCAATATACATCTTTTTTGCCTTTATGTAGTTTTCTTCAAATGACGTGATGCATTTCAGTATTTTAGTTTCAATTACTCTAACTAAATGTATAAACCCTTAGTTTATTAGTTAATAAAAAAAAACACTTACATTTTGTTTACTTATTGTTCTCAATTTCATTTCATTTAAAGACATCTTTTTCTACACAACAAATTTGCTTTCTCTCTTACAATGATTGAAATCATTCAATATTTACCCAAGTTCCCCCAAACTCCTAAGATATATATATATATATATATATATATATATATATATATATATATATATATATATATATATATATATATGTGTTTATATTTTTTTTAAAAATATATTTATTTTTTTAATATATATATATATATATATATATATATATATATATATATATATATATATATATATATATATATAATAACATTAAATGTTATATATTTGTAAGATATAATAGATAAACATATTTAACATGTTTATTGTTCATTACAAGAAAATCTTTACGTAACGATCAATCTTAGAGATAAAAATTAATTGGTCACCATAGCAATTAATTTAGATATTAATTTATAAACTAAAAATATTAGTCTCTAAAATAGTCACTATTATGAATAAAAAATTATAATTAGTGATTAATTAAATTCTTTAAATTGGTCAGCTATCATAGTTTTGGCTACCAATTAATAGTTAACATTAGTACATTAGTGACCAATTTAGAGTCTATTTAGTCACTAATTAGAATTTTGTAATAGTGACTATTTTAGAGACCAATATTTTTAAGTTTATAAATTAGTATCTAAATTAATCACTATAGTAACCAATTATTTTTTGTCTCTAAAATTGATTCCTATTTAAAGATTTTCTTGTAGTGGATTTTTAATTAATCTATTAGTCAAACTTATATTGTTGATCAAATTGCAAAAAAAAAAACACATATTAGCATCAAAATAACTATAGATTAATATAAACTTTATTTCTTAAAATTTGTATACATTTCAAATTAAAATTTCAAAATTTAATAAACAAATAACATTGTACCTTTGTTGTATCAAAGTAATGGTTGATATTGCTACTTTTAATACAATTTATTTAATATGTTGAAATACAAACTTCTTTGTGTATTAAATTCACAATTAACTATGAATTTTTGATGATTAATGTGGAATTGGAACATTTTTGTAGGATATAATTGTTTCGTGTGGCAATCGAAAAGTGCTTTTCAATAATAGGACTACCGATGAAAATAAGCGATGGAAACAAGTTCAACAACTTCTCAACCTTGTGGATGGAGTTATATTGAAAAATGAGGGACAACCCTTTACAAATGAGATGTTCAAAAGATTGAAGGTGAACTTTTCATAAATATTGAATTTTTTTTTAAATATTGATATTTTTCTAAATAATATATAATATATACAAGTTCATCACTTGATGTTGTAGGAAAGAGCAACTGCAACTGAAAAAGCAGAAACAGCTAGAATGAAAAGGCGTCTACAAAGAGGATATGATATTATGCTTGAACGAATGGCTCGTGAGGTACATAACTATACATTATATCATCTCATATTTATTTCACAACATTTGTTTTTATTTACTAGTTGAAGGTTAAACATGTTATCACTTTCTTAATTTTATTTATTCTACTTTTTGAAATAATATTTTTATTTTAATATATAGATGAAATCAAAGTTGGAGGAAGAACTTGGCAAGCTTAGGCAATTGTTAGAAGAAGAAAAGAGTGCTAGACGTGCAGCTGAGGAAAATTATAAATCCTTTCAAATTTCATCAAATAAAGAAATTCAAAAACTCAGATGGGATCTTCACCAAGCAAATAGTAAATGTGCCATTCTCTAATTGTGATACATTCAAATATTTGTACTTTACCTTTAAGATTGTGAGTGATTATGAGTGAGCGTTTGTGTATATATATGGTGTGGTATTGTTCAAAATGTTGTATATATTTATTATGTATTATGTATTCCTCATGTAACTAAATTGTGTTTGAATGATATTATTTTTATTTTAAATTTCCATGATGTTTATTAAGAGGTGATTTTCTTATCGATAAAGTTTGTGTTCATTAAATCTAAATAAATTTTATTAGAATACACCTTAGATGACTATGTTATTATCTTAAGACTTTAAATGTAATTCAACATTTCAAAACTAGCTTGTAAAGTTTAATTTGCATCCACTTTATTTATATAATCTAAAGTATAATTGATTGATGTGGAATCTCCATCAATGTTGATTAAATATGTTTATTTCCAAATTTTAATGAGACTATTACATAGAATGTTAAATAAAAGTTATTCCATGAAAGTATGATGTGTTTATTCTATTATGATTTTGAAATGTATTAACTTGTATTTAAGTATATTCTTTGTTCTTTTTAAAAAAGCACAGAAAAATGTAGAATTAAAAGTCACTCACATAAATAAATCAGAACAAAACACTTCATTTTAGTACAAAATATATATATATATATATATATATATATATATATATATATATATATATATATATATATATGTGA
>Ga0214545_1004777_pt1 | contig 25146 bp, 12 predicted proteins | sample CNSS4metaG_FD_160064 | JGI IMG/M metagenome (GOLD analysis project Ga0214545, IMG submission 160064) | Root nodule microbial communities from cowpea collected in UCLA plant growth center, Los Angeles, California, USA - CNSS4 | ecosystem: Host-associated > Plants > Roots > Nodule | place: USA...
TCTCTTCTTCTTGCCAAACCGGTCTGTCAATTTCTGCTTTATATAGTGTTACATTGTCAGTCACGTTCAGCATGTGCAGCTCACGTGTTACAATATAAATATATTTAAATCTTAAATATATAATTCAGAATCGTGCCTATGTTTAAGGAATAATTGTCCGGTATTCTACACTTTTGCTTTTGCTTCCTTTATACAACCTTTTTAAATTGAATTTGAGGACATGATATCATGCATGTCGCAATTGTGGATGATCAACCAAATTATACCTTCACAATGCAAATCAAATCAGAGGTAATTTTTTCCATTTATAGAATGATAAAACTCTATCTCGATCCGATTTCCATGAACTTCTTCAACATTATAGGAGTGGTTTTTGGACTACCAAAATTGAATAACTATTATTGAAATATAACGAAATTTGAAAGGATAGAAACAATTTTTTTTTTGAAACATCTCAAATATTTTTATAATTATGTTAAATTATTTACATATATTTATATTGTATTATTAATATATATATATATATATATATATATTTATTGTTTCAGGTGTAAGGTCAAAAGTCTATTGAAACAATTTCATAATGTTCATTTTGATGTTGTATTCTCTTTGTTTGGGTAATTTGGACATCAACTAATCGACGGGTAGTGTGGGTACATGCTAAAATACTCCAATACTAAAATCAATTTAAGTTCGATTGGTCAAAGCAGTTAATGTTGTAATAAATACATAACAAATGTATCAACAACAATAAATTATACCTACACTTATAGTTTTCTCCATGAACTTTTTGATTAAACAGCCTAATTACAGCCTAATTCTCTTTAAGCTTGTTTACTTACTTGTTTAAGCTAATTATGTGGTTAGCTAACTTTAGTGATGATCGACAAGTTTTCTCCTCAATCATTCGGTCGATCCTATCCAATACGGTTTGGTTGTACTAGTCGGTACATATAGTACATAGGCCCCCAAGACTTAAGCGTGATTAGAGACCGAAAGTGAAAAGGGTTTAAGCGCTAATCGTCCGCAGAAATATGATCATTGGCGATAAGGGGATATGACACTTCGCGAGTCACATTAATGCCTCATGAGTCGTGTCAAGGTTAAATCCAAAGTGTTGCGTCCCCTCAACAGTTAAAGGGCATTTGATCCGATAATCCAGGTGCTGCCACATGTCCTCCAAGTTTTTTTATAAATAGGAGTGTGTGGGTCCTGTCATTTTCACATTTTCCTTTCTTGCTACATTTCTCAAACCGCTCAGTATTCATTCTTTTTCCATTTAAGGTAATAATGTCTCCTATTAAAGTTTCCAGCTCGAAAGATTCCTCTGATCAGGAGGGTAGGGGATACATAGACACGTTACTTCGTTGCCCTCATCGCTCGGGTCATCTTTGGGAAGTCAGGGGCCGGCCGAACAGATCACACCAATCGTCAACAACAGCACCACATCTGAAAATATTGTCAATAAGGGTTTGATCGAGAACAGGAATAAAGACAAGGGTAAGGAGGCAACCACAGAAGAGCATAGTGGCAACACCATGGGGAGATTCACATTGACACAATGGTCGAAAGAGATCAATTAAACCTCCCAAAGATTAAAGGGTACAATTAGGTTGCACATGAAGCCTGAGATTACGCTACTCGATATTGGTGGGGTAACGATTTGGTTGCCTTGGACGATTGGACATAGATGACTTTGTTAATTTGAATGTTTGTATTGGTGGGTATTTGAGCAGATAAATTGTTAAAATTTTATTATCTTACCTTGTGTTTTTGTTGTATTGTGATTTTTTCACCTACAATGATCGTATATTATACATGAACAAAAGATAGTGCATGTAGAAGAAATGTGTAGTAGTAGATTGTTGATGACTTATTTAGAGAGTAGACTAATCACTGTATAACTTTTATATTGTATAAATTCTCCTAATTTATGAAACTTATATATATATATATATAAGAATTAAACTATTATTTTTCATGGAAGACTATAAATATATATATATATATGCTTTTATAAGTGATTATGTTTAATATTTAATTTGTAATAGTAATTAATCAATAGTAGGATAATTTTAGTTAACTGTTATGAGTTTTTCTTAAGGCTTAAATATACATTTGGTCCCGATTTTTGTTGTTTTTATTCAATTTGGTCCTCATTTTTGTTTTGTATTCAATTTGGTCCTCACTTTCGTCAAATTTTGGTCAATTTGGTCCTTTTGACTAATGGTGTTTGAATAGTTAACGTTTTTTAAATGTACATGTCACGTGTCAACTTTTGATTTTTTTTTTTAACTTTTTTTCAATGATTTTAAAAACAATTAAACTATTTTAATTTCAAAAAAGTTGTCCACGTGTCAAGTCACAATTGTGATTGTATTATTTCTTTTTGTTCAATTTAGTCCCGATATTCGTTATTTTTGTTCAATTCAATCTCTATATTCTTTATTTTTGTTTAATTTAGCCCAATATTTTTAAAATAAAAGAATTTAATTTTTAAAATTGACATTATTATTATTTATTTTTGACATTCAATTATAAATTATATATTTAATTATAAATTGAATATAATTCTCAGATTTAACTATTAAATAGAACATAATTATTTTAATATTATTAAAATATAATTATTAAAATTTAAAAAATATATATTAACATTTGTAAAATTTACATTTAAATCTAAAATATTTAATATTTTTATTGTATTTTAGATATTAAAATCTAAAATATTTTATATTTAAATGTTAATTTTAGAAATATTAGTTTACTTTTCTAAAATATTTTGAATATTTAAAATATTTTTAAATATAAATTTTAAAAGTATTTTAGAATATAAATATTAGAAAAAAAATTTATATATTCTTATAATATTTTAAATAATTATATTCTATTTAGAAATTAAATATAAGAATTTTATTCAATTTATAATTAAATTTAATAATTTATAATTGAATTTAAAAAATAATTAATAAAAATGTCAATGTTAGAAAAAATATTAATATAATTTGTATGAAAGATATTAGATTTGGTGTCTATTTGAAAGGAACAAAATTGATTTATTCTAACAAAAATTGGGACTAAATTGAACAAAAATAACAAATATAGAAACTAAATTGAACAAAAAAAAATAACACAACCACAAACTGACACGTGGCACTAACATTGACATGTGGCACAATTGTGACTTGACACGTGGATAATTTGTTTGAAATTAAAAAAATTTAAACTTTTTTTTTAAGAAAAAAGGAGTTGACACGTGATAGTTTTGAAATGGTGATTTTAGCCAAGAAGGGGGGGTTGAATTGGCTTTATAAAACTTTTTCGAAAGCTTAAATCACTTTTCAATTGAATCAAATAGATTGGAAAGTTTGGATGTAAATACATCAGACCAGTACACTTTTAGTCGATTAAAATATAAAACAGCAAACTAATTTGTTCAAGAAGCTATGAAATAGTCGATTAAAAAGACAAATCAGTCAGCTAAAATATCGGAGATTTATACAGAATGTAGAATTTGCAAATTCAACTCAAACAACAATCTTTTACATAAAGACTTGTTCCAAACAATATTTTTAATAAGTATACAACCTCAGATTACACAAAAACGCATTAAATCACACCAAAGAACGATTTGCTTGGTTTTCTTGAGTTTTTTAAAGAGATTCAAAGTGAATGAGATGAGGGAGAGAGAATTGCACAATTGTTTTTATACTTGTTCACTCAATCATAGAGCTACATCCAGTTTACTAGGACAACCTGAGCCTGATTTCCACTATATTCAAAAGTTTTACAAATCACACACCAAGATTACACTTTTGAACAAAGAAAATTGCAAGATTTTTGACCTACAAAAATCTAGATACACACCCTGCAAGAATCACACTTACAGACCTGAAATCACATCAGGCAAACCAACCAAAGGCACAAGAACATCCAAACCTGATGGTGGTTGTCCCTAGCCAACCATACATGTGTTCTTCAAGCTACTCACAAGCCAAAATGCCTCCAAGATCAACCAAGATTTTCAAACTACAAGTTGCAGTTGTGTATTGTAGAGAGAGCTTTCTAGAGAAGAATGACAAAGTTTCGTGCTCAAAAACTCAGATTCGCACCTCTGCTCGCGAAAACAGAGCTTATATAGTCTAGTTTAAGTGAAAACACTCGATTGAATTTTCCGTACAGTCAGCTGATTTCACTTGACTTAAGTAAAATTAGTCGATTGAAAAATAATTCAACTGACTGAATGCATTCATACCAGAAACTATATACAACAAGCCTTTTAACCTGTTAAAACCCATTTTAACAGATTACAAGAGACACACTAAGGCACACAAGACATCTATCCTATGTCATATAACCAACCAACATGATATAACACTAAAACATTACATTTAACATGTTATTTTCATATTTAACACACTAAAACTTAATCTTCAAGTGGATCTTCGTCAATCTTCATCAAACACCTATGATCTTCATGCACATAGCTTTATCAATTTTTTGCTTCAAGTTTGCTTGTGCCAACTACACGTGACATGTACTGTTCAAAATGTTAACTATATAAACACGTTAGTGAAAAGGACTAAATTGACCAAAATTTGACGAAAATGAGAACTTAATTAAACACAAAACAAAAATAATGACCAAATTAAATAAAAACAACAAAAATAGAAACCAAATCTATATTTAATCTTTTTTTAACGATATACTTAAAATTTTACCTTAATAATATAAGATATATTTAATAAGAAGCAAATTATAAATATTAGACAATAATACATGTGTCTGTAAATCTTTCATTGCTTTACTTTGTTTATCTTTAAATAATTTTTTATTTAGAGTTTTAGTGGACATAAATTATGAAATTTTTATATATATTTAGGAGATTTAACTATAACTTTGAAGGCTATAAATATATATTATATACTTATATAAGTGATTAAACTTAATATTTAATTTGGAATACTTTAAATAGTAGGATAATTTTAGTTAGCAGTTATGTTATTTTTAACCCGACCTAAAATTTTACTTTAATAATATAAGATATATTTAATAAGATGCAAATTGTAAAAGTAAAATTATAAATATTAGACATAATGAATACTTAGTTCTATGTAAAGCAATGAAAAATATAAAGCAGAAACAATACTGTGAAATATTAATAAATTAATATACACATAAAAAAAAGTAGTAAGACAAAAATCATCCTTATTTATTAGAAGAAATATTTTATTGTTCTAACTCGATCTAAGTTCATCGTCATTAGGAACAACTACTAGGACTTATTGTGTAATGGAACAAGCCCTCAATCCAGGATAATCTGACAGCTTGTCTAATTTGGAGCGTGGAGTTTCATCACGGTTTTATCCTTAAAAGGCATCTCAGAGGGTGGAGGGAGGAAAGAGTATTTAAATTGCACTTGACCTCGACTCCTAAGCGACGTGGGACTTATTGGCATCGTTAGGAACAACCACCGTGTTCCCGAGGTATTTTCCGCATTGGAGCATGGAGCTCTATCACGATTTTGTCCTTAAAAGACACATCAGAGGGTAGAGGGAGGAAGGAGTATTTAAATTGTGCTTGACCTCGACTCTTAAACGATGTGAGACTTATTAGGTGTACTGAAACATTTATTTTCTATAATAATTGTATTCTATTGAAATTAGATTAAATGGTAATCATCCTTATTTATTAAAAGAAAATTTTTATTTTCTGTAATAATTGTATTCTCTTGAAATTGGATTGATTTTAATAAAATATGTGTATTGTAAAACAAAAATGAAGTGTATATAAAGGTCATTCGATACCTTCAATGTCGCATTCAACACAAATCCTATAAACGAATGTATTCTAAGGGAATTTGAAGAACGTTAGTTGCTATCAACTCTTGTTTAGTGATGGCTTGAAGAGGTGAAGATTTTGTATATGGAACGTGTTAGGAATCAGAGTGAGTCTAAGTCTCACATTGAGTAAAAATAAGAAAGTTAAACACTGTATAAGGTTGAAGACCCATAAACTCATTGCCTTAAGGTGTTGGGTTGAGAGTGGTGTCAATATCTTATGTGTGGGTTAGACTCATGTCTCATTGGTGTTGTATCTCCCAGGCAATGATGCACCGATACTTCAACTTAAGTCACGTATCTATGTCCGACTTGTATCTGTGTCCGATACTTTAGGATACTTTATCGATACTTATTGATAAATAGTAGACTCCAAATTTTTTTTTGAATAATGATCAATTTTAGTGACAAAAAATAATTAGTCAATATAGTGACCAATTTAGGTATCAATTTATAAACTAAACATTATTGCCTACTAAAATAGTTCAAAAAAATATAATTGATCTCTAAATTGGTAACTAAAATAGTCTCTATTGCCTACAATCATATATTTATTATGATTTTAAAAATTATTGTACACTTTTCAATATTTATATATCACATATTTATTACGTATCGTATCCTATTATTTTCAAAATAAATGTATCGACGTATCAGATACGTGTCGTATCCGATACACGTATCGTATTCGTGCATCATAGCTCTCAGGTAATCATCTCTCAAAAGATCCAACAATGGTATTAGAGCCAAAGGTTTGTGTGGTGATCGGCTCAGACAAGTTCCTATATTGAAAGTCTTATTGACAATGGGTCAGGTAAGTGTGACCCCTTAAGATGAACGACAGTACAAGTAAGGGGTACCCATGGCTTAAAATGCTTTTGCTCGAGAGAGGGAGTACCAATGTGAATTGCCTTAAGATTTTGAGTTGAGAGTGGTCTCAATCCCTTGTGTATGGGTTGGGCTCATGTCTTATTGATATTGTATCTCCCCGGTGATCCTCTCTCGAAAGACTCAACAGAGCATTGATAGTGCATCACATGGAGTGCTTGTTTTGTATGTGCTTGGTGAGGCATAAGTATGACTTCTTCGAGGTTTCATATCCCAAGAGTTGTTTTCGAGATCAAGATCACGGAAAGTCATCTTTCTCTAAATATTCTTCAAATGTGTGAGCACAAAAATGTACATTTTCCTATGTTCTTAATAATGTGTGTTATATCCCTTTGTCTCAATTACCTTTTCCTTGTATAAAGAGAGATATAATCTATGTGTACATTTCTAAAGAAGTTTATCTTGTTGGTTTGGACGAGTGCAAACATCCTTTGCATAGGCGTATTTTGTTAACAAAATGAGATAAACCGCTTGCACATTTAGACCTTTTTAAAAACCTTGATGTAGCTTGGAAGCATTTGATCAATGGAAGGCAATTCCACTTGGCAAAGGGTTCTATAAATTTGTTTTTTCTTCTTTAGAAGACATGTGAAGTAAATTGGCTTGACTATTGGAACTTAGAATTTATCTCTTGACATTCTTCATATTTTTTCTTGGACAAAAACTTGTCACAACTTCCTTGAAACTTTCAAAAACTCAATGTTGGGTTCACATTCATGGTCTTTCTTTAGAGTATTAACAATCAAAAACGATTTTCTCAATAGCACATGGAATTGATACACCTTTAGCTTTAGATGTACCAAGAATAAGTCTTGAGGTTTCTTTTTGCATGTGCCTTGGTTGATGTTGATTTATTATTTGATTTCCTAATCAATTTCTTTGTGGAAAGGTTATGATTTGAATTTATTGTTGATGTGGAGTATGATTGATAACCTCTATTTTGTTCAAATTGTAAAATGATTGATCATGATCTATCTTATTGTAGACGGTTACAAAATGTTATTGTTGGTAGGGAGAAAACAGTTGGCGCAAATATACAACAACATTATCTTTTAAAAGTGGTTGGTGCACAAGATGGAACTAAGGACTCCTTACCTCAAGTGGTAGAGTCTATCATGGAGCTTACGATGGAGCTTGTGGTGGAAGTGCAACTTGTTGCATAGTCACAACCTGAGTCAATTGTGGGTAATCATGATAATATTTGTGTTGTGAATGGATCTTCTTCTCTTGTTGAGAATCTATATGGTGGTGTGCAAGTGGAATGTGATTCTTTGGTTTGTATCCCTTCTTTGAAGGATGTCACTCCCATTATAGATAGTTTGTAGTGTTTATAGCAATTAGATTCAACTCATAGTAGTTTAACGGTAGTTCCTAATCCTTTGACTAAGGAGATTCACTTTTTAAAGGAAATGAGAGTAGCTTTTAAATTGGTTAATATACTTGATGAGAAAGAAGATTCTAATATTGAACATGTTGATGAGTCGGTTCAAACTACAAGCAAACTTGGTAAGAGCAGGCCAAAAAAAGTTAATACTAAATCTTCCAAAGCAAAAACCTCTACAAATTAAAGATGTTTTTAGGAATGTAAGAGGATTGACAAATGATAAATTTTTTAATACACTAAGAATTTTTTTTTCTTCTAATATATAGAGTTCAAAGTGTGAAATGATTTTCGTGAAAACATCATAAACTTTTTTCATAATATTTTTTTTACTATGTGTCATGTAATTTCATCATGAGTATAGTGTAATCCTCCATGTTTTTTTTTCTAAATAAAATCTTCAACAATGATGTTTATAATAAACTTACTTATTTGATAATAAAAATAGGAGAATGCTAACAAGTGCTTTAAGGGTATTGGTTAAGGAATAATTAATGTGCATTGGTACCATTATTTTTACATTGAAAGTTGAAATAATTAAAAATATTAATTAAAATAGTATGAATGCATATCATAGATTTTTTGTTAAAGACAAAAATTCTCTTTTAATTTTTAGAATAACTTTCTGATACAAAACAAGAATATTGGAATTTTTAAAGTCTCTGCTCAAATTAATACTTTAATTGTTTCTTTTTTTGTAATCTTAGATATTTAACGCTATTTTTTTTGTTGATTTTTCTATTAATTTAAACTTTCTTATATTTAATTATATTTAATTTTTAGCAACATTAAAATATAGTTATTTTATAATTTAATTATTTTTTAATCTGTATTGATGAACATTAAATAAAATATTAAACACACATATATAATACTTATAAAAATTTTTATTCTTTAATTAAAATAAAATTACATTAATGATTATTAAATCAAATTTTATTAAATATCACACTTAATTATATATTTTATAAAATTTAATATATATTAATTATTATTATTAATTGGTATCCTTAATACACCTGTTAAAATACCCATAAAAATAAGTGTGTCATTAGAAATTTTTATATTTCTCAACTTCATTTAATTCTACATAACTACATCATTAAAAATATTTAATGCAATGATTTGATTTTAACGTTGAAATTTGCATAACTGTTGAACTTTACACTGACAGCTAAGTATAGTACTGTTGTTATTCAAGTGTATATGATTACATCAGTAAAAATAATTAACTCCTGCAATCAATAACTTGAACAAGTCAACGTGACAGTGATAATTTAAAAAAATAGCTTAAATATAATTTTAGCCTTCTAAAATCACCAAGTTTTGACTTTAGTGATGCAAGGAACGTTGGTGTCAAACTTTTTTACGGCCTTAAATTATTTTGTCACCGTGACACGCACCGAATCATTTGAAAATTCGATACCTTATATTTTGTTTATATTATTTTTAAAATAAATAATACATGAAAATTATATATAGAAAACCCCAAAAGAGAAAGAATGTGAATAAATATATTCTTTGAAAAATATTAGGACTATACTTCCTTACATCATCATTGAATTTTTTTTTTATAAGAACAGAAACTAAAAACAATTTTATAGAGGCAAAAAATATTTCAAAGTTTCAAGACAAAAAAATAATTAAACAGAAAATAAATTAACTTATTTTTTGGGTAAGCACAAAGATTAAAACTGTGTAGTGCTGTTCATTAATGCTTTGATTTTTAATTTTTTTGTGAGGAATTTTTATTCTTGGACCGAGCTGGCCCATTCATATTTCTACTCCAGTTTGGGCTGATACAAGTCATCTATTTCCTAGAAAATTACTCCCTGCACCTCCCTCTTTTTCTTCCTACACCCGATATAATCCATAAATCCGGTTTTACCCCTGTTAGAAAATGGAATAACCTAAATACCATATTCATTCGTCGTTCTCTTTTGTCACTAAATTGCAGAGACTCATCTTCACCTCGAACTACAACCCCTTATCTCCATTTTTGTTGTTGAGAAGTTTTCCGAGAGCCCATGTGTTTGTTTATTGTCGATTGAATAGATTTTTCTTTTCTATTTGATAGAGGGGTGGTGGTTTTGGTATAGGTGGTTTGAAATATGGATATGCATGTTTTTGGAACATTTTAGAATATGTATTTCGAAAAATATTTTTAAATTTGAAAATATGTTTTGAAATGTATATTCTGATATACATTCTTCAAACACACATGTTGGAACAGAAAAGAGAAGCAAAACAGAAGGGAGTGGAATAACCTAGATAGGAGAGAGTGCTCTATAAAAATGAGAGCAAAAGAATCGTTATTCAAAATGAAGGTGAACCACATGTTATATACACAATACACGTGTTAGAGTTTAAGTTCAATAGTACCAAAGGAAGCATGATTTGGAGTCAAACCCTCCATAAAGATTTTCAGAGTTTTTGGCTCATTGTGTTTCAAACACATACCAAATCAAAGAAGGAAGAAGTTGGATGATAAAGGGGAACCACTAATATTTGTTAGGTATAACTCTAATGGATCTTACAAATTATATAATCCCAACTGAATCAAGTGTGTTTTAGTAGGGATGTTCACTTTGATGAGTCCAGAACATGGTATGATGAATCACTTAGTAAAACATATTCAAGTAAAGTGAAAGTGTATATGGAAAATCAAGGTGCATGAGTTGAAGCGAGGAAATTTGAGGTGTAAAATAGCAAACTAGTGAGACATATAAGGTTTCTTTTGACTCTTCAAGACTATCAAGTGTATTTTGAGACTCTTGTTTCATAGGAGGGAGATTTTGTTCAACATCTTGCACTCACGGAAGATGCTAAACTTGTTAACCTTGAAGAAGATTTGAATAACCGTGTAAGGAAAATTGCAATGGAGGATGAGTTGAGAAATATTGAGAAGAATAATACCTGGGAGATGGTAACTTTACCAAAAGACAAAGTTCCTATAGACGTTAAATGGGTGTTTAAGGTCAAGCTCAAACCAGATGGTACAATTACAAAATACAAAGCAAGGTTGGTTGCAAAGGGTTTTATGCAAAGAAAAGGAGTGGAATAACCCAAATAGGAGAGAATGCTCTATGAAATGATAGCAGAAGAATTGTTATTCAGAATGAAGGTGAATCACATGTTATATACACAACACACGTGTTAGATACACAATACACGTGTTATACAATAACAACAAAGTTATCTTACTTTCAAAAATAAATTATATTGAAGCACTAGTTAACACCCTCTTGACGATTCAAAATATTTTACAAATTGAAACTGAAAACATTCAAGGATCTTCACAGCTCAAAGAATCTTTCAGATTTTAGAGCCTTAGTCATGATGTCAGCCAATTCAAACTTTGTCTTGCAGTATTGTAATTTTATAGTCCTCTTGCTCACTTGATCATGTAAGAAGTGAAACTTGGTCTGTTGAAGTCTTGCCCAACGCCGAAAAGTGATCTTTGACTATCTCTGCCACTTCTTGATAGCCTAAAATGGCTTTCATCTGCACACGCCATCTTTCCCAATTCTTTTCATTCAGAACCGGTAGGTTCATAGGAAAAGCAGCACCAAGTCCCATTCTCCAATCTTCGCTTTGGATACCAATTGTTGGAACATAAAAGAGAAAGCAAATAGAAGGGAGTGGAATAACCTAGATAGGAGAGAATGCTCTATAAAATGAGAACAGAAGAATCGTTATTCAAAATGAAGGTGAACTATATGTTGCATACACAACACACATGTTAGATACATAGTACACGTGTTATACAAATAATTGCAAAGCTATCTTACTTTTAAAAATGAAGTATTTTGAAGCATTACTTAACAATACATATTGACATTCAAATCACTAATATCAGAACAACCATCTTCACACCCTAAAATGGATAGAAAAAAGTGAAATAATTACTTCTTCAAGTGCAAAGAAGGATAAACATTTACAATACTCACTCCAAAAGTTTCTCACCAAAAGGAAGATAAGGGTTGAAAGTTGTACTTGGAAGTGAATGGGGTGAGGAGTGTGAGCATTAGGTGAGAAGAGAATAAGGAGATGAGAAGAAAGAATATGGCTTTAAGTTTTATTAAATTTTTAAACATGAATAAAATGTGATTTATGGATTTTATGGGGTACAAAAATAATAAAGGGAGGTGCAGGAAGAAAGGTTTACTTTGCTTCAAATCAGGCTTATACACGTCCTATTTCGCTAATCCACTCACCTTTTATATATATATATATATATATATATATATATATATATATATATATTATTTTTTTTTTTAAAAATACCTTCAAATATGCACTCTCTCCCTCTTCTCCACAACTGTGTCCATTTCATCTTTCTCCTGTTGGAGCAATCTTCCTACCCAACAATTGTTTAATAATTATGTGAATAGATTAGAGTAACACTTTTTACACACTTATCTATCTATTGTGAACTTTGGTTGGTTTTCAGATGAGAAAATATTTTAACTGAACCAACTTAACATTGAAGTAAATTAATTTCCATAAAAACCAAATTATTTAAGAAAACTACATTGAGTTTAAAACAAAAAACCTGCACTAAATTGTTTTTTGTATATTTAGTTTTTGAAAATTAAATTATTCTAAACATAACTACTTGAACTGAATTATAACTTATAGTATTGAAAAATATTTCAAAATAGGATATTTATTTGTAATGATTCAAACAATTTATATAGTTAAAAATAATTCAGAAAACTCATGATGTAGTTCAGTTCAATTTATTTAAACTATTGTACAATTCAACTGAATTATCATATCAATTATAAAATTTAGTATAGATTTACAATAATTTACTTCAATTCATGTATTTTGTTCACTCCTAAAGTTTACATTCTTTTCAAACATGACAATGCTATTTTACAATAGGCAAGAGAATAGAATAGAAAAAGGTATATGGGAAAAAATTGTGCATGTTAGAAGCAATTTAAGTTGTGAAACCCTAGCCATTGTGCAAGTGAATAAGAAATGGGGTTTGATTTCTATATATATTTCATGGAAATAATAATTGAAAGGGGAGTGTAGTGGTAGAAAGAGGGAATGCAAATAGCAATTTATTGAAAATCCAAAGCTTAGGAGAGTCAATGACTTGTTATTAATTAGGGTAATTAACTCTGATCTAGATCTACTTAAAGATACTGAAATCTGCAAAACATTTCCTAAACTATTTTTTTATTTATGGTTACATTTTTTTATTTTTTATCTTTGTCGTCAAGTGTCAATCAATATATATATATATATATATATATATATATATATATATATATATATATATATATATACACTAAGTGGTTAATAATTTATATTTAATCTTGGTCTTATCCATTATATGTATATCTTTATCAGGTTAAAGAAAAAAAAAAATACAGTTTAAACAAATCTAGTTATACTCTTAAATCAAAACCATTTAATAACTTTCCTAATTTGTATTAAATCTTAAGGATAACTGCTTAATTATTTCATTAATTACAAAATAACGAGCACACTTGGAGAATGGATAAGAACAGAATGAAAAAGGTCATAAAAAAACTTCCAACTTTATTATGTTGTGAAGGTACTAAGAAGTTTCCCATATATTCCTTATATTTATACCTTGTGATTTCATAACCACAAAGTCAGCACTTTTTTTCCCCCTTTTCATTCTCTTAGTTTGGGTTTAATTATTGTACTAAAATAGTATATATTTTACATATATTATATTTTTTTGGTACACTGCATATAATTTTAAAAGTTTTTTTTTAATTGCAGTTATATAAATAAAGAGAAATTTTAAAATAAGGTGGAAAAGAGAGATATCTATTAACCATGAGAATTTGTGAAATTAATTGGCTCATAATTAGTGTCCCTTTAGGATGATATCATTTGCTTTTAACTGCCGTCAAGGTAAAGCAAAAGAATAAAGGAAAAAGGAAATTCTATTATTGTAGCATAATTTAAAAATATTCGGTTCTAAAGTTGGACCATCTTATTAACCTATTTGCTTTTAGGGTTTTGGGTGATATCAATTGCTTTTAATATTAGTTTTAATATTTTGTTTGGATTGCACACGAAAAATAAGAGGGAAAAACGTAAATAGGAGCGGAGAATAATTGGAAAATAAATGTATTTAAATTAATTAAAAGAAATAAAAAAACGGGTAAAATAAAATAATTTTATTATTTTTATCATAGAAAAAAAAAATAACAAAAACACTTTTAATATATTGGATGTATATAATATTTCAGAATATAATAAAAATGGATATACTCTTTAATAAAAATAATCTCTATTAAAATTGATAATACTTTGTATCAATAATATAATGTGAAAAAAAAAGATATGTTTTTCACTAAATATAATACTTAATAGTAAATATATAATAAAATGCAACGTTATATAAGATTAGCTTAACATATAAAAATTCCGCTTAGGAGACTAGAAGTGAGATAAATTGATAGATACTCACCAAATTTTGCTTAGTATATTTTAATTTCATCTCGTAATCTATGAAAAAAATTTAAAATTTACTATTTGTTTATATGGTTTAAATAAATTTGTTTTTTATATTTTTAATTTATTTCAATAACTGTATAAGTATATATTTTCTGTTATGAATTAATGATTGTCCATTGATTTGTTTCCTCTCTGGATTACATGTTGTATCTATAAATAGACACTTCCTATCAATAATAATACACATATGAGTTGCTCCCTATTCTCTCATTCTCTATTGTTTCTTCTCTATTATCTGTTATTCTCTTTGTTATTTGCTTTATTTCATAACACGTTATCAACACGATGTTCCAACCAATTAAGGACTAGTGGAAGCTTTCTCTCTCTAACGACAGTGCTCTGCGTGTCTCAATCCAGGCTCTTTCTAATCCTTTCTCAAATTATAATTTTACCTTATTTTTTTCCTCTTTTGATAAGAATTGTTTAACTTTATCAATTTTCATTTCCGTCTTATTATTTTTATTTTTATTATGATGGTGATTATTATTATTATTATTATTATTATTATTATTATTATTATTTTATGTGCTAGTTCTAAACACGCGAAACGTTGCAAAATTTGGATTTGTGACCTTGATATTACAAGGAAGAATTCCTTATATTGAATTTTAAATGTTGAAATATATTTAGATGCAATGGATATTGGGATACCATTAAATAAAGAAAAAAAAAACATCTAAACAACTAATTTGCTCATGACAAAAATATTGTGAAAAGAGATTTCACAAATATTATGAATTTATTTCATGCCTATGTATGGCTGGCTAGACAAAGCAATAAAGTTTTTGATGAAAAATAATGAGATCCGCCTAATCTGCTCCATTCCCAGAAGTGAATGCAGCAATAAATATTATGAATTTATTTCATGCCTTTGTATGGCTGAACAAAACAATGAGCTTTTGATATAAAATCAAGAAACCTGTCCAAATTGGTTATGCTCCATTCCCAGAAGTGAATGCAGTAACATTTGATTTATATTTTCATGATCGTGATATTGATTATGGACATGGTTATAAAGAAAATTTCAAAGACACATTTTGTCACCAAAAGTGGCACAATAATGTGCAAAAGGGAAAAGGAAAATGTGAAAATATTGACAAAAAGATGAAAGTATATATTATCATTACGGTGGTAAAGGTCATTTGAGTTGTACTTATTGTACAATAAAGCATCTTACAAATAATGAGAAGAACATAGAAACACACTTTGTTTGTGAAGATGGTGATTCTGATTATGGCCATATGTATGTTACTCATCTTGATATTATTATTTTCTTTGCTAAAGCAAATGGAAGCATTGATCACCTCATTGATTATGAGAGTGTTAAAAAAATCTCATATTGATATTTACGATTATATGAAAAAACGAATGTTTGCACTAGTACCAAAAGATATATGTCTTATTGATAGTGCAACAACTTATACAATTCTCAAGAGTAATACATTTCTCTCTTGTTTGATAATGCGAGACATCAATGTTAGTATTATTTATAGTACTACAAATATATTTGAAGACTGTAAAGAACTATTATACTTCTACCAAGAAGTTGCATAGAAACTTATTAAGTTTCAATTATATTTGTCTAAATGAATATTATATTGAGACAAACAATGAAAAAAAATGAAATATCTTTATATCTCTATGATTGAGTTGAAAAAGAAAATGTATTGGAGAAATTATCAACATTCTCTTATAATTTGTACTACAAGTTTATTAGTACAATTGAAATGCATGTCATGGTAAACTAGAAGTTTACAAATCAAAATGATTGCCTTGTTTGACATGACCATTATTGTGATGCAAAAAAAAAGGGTTGAAAAACTCATGTGGACATGTTTGAAGCATGGTAGACCTATTGGTTCCAAAGATAAAAACTCTTGAATAGGAAAGGGAGCTAAAATGCAAGATGACCTAATCGAAAAGGTGGAAATCCCAAAAGATTCATTTGACATAATTAATGATTCAGTTCCATAAGAACCTCAGGTACTTGAAATTATTGAAAATGATGAGATCTCAATAAGTTATGTCATGAATCATATAATATGGAACCAAAATGAAGTTAACATTGTCGAAACTTTTACTTATAATATAGCGATGAATGCTATAAATGACAATGTGGATCAATAAGCAATAATCATTGAAGATTGTCGGCAAAGAAAAAATTGGCCAAAATGAAAATATGCAAAGAAGCATAATTATATTTGCTTGCTAAACGAAAGGTTTTTGGACGTATAGTTCGCACACCTGAAGTTGTGAAATCCGTTAGGTACATATGAGTTTTTGCGCAAAAACTCAAATTAAGAATGGTGAAATTGTTAGATACAAAACACAATTGGTTGCTCAAGGTCGTTCACAAAACTTTGTATTGATTTGTGAAAAAACATATTCACTAGTATTGGATGCAACAACATTACAATATTCGATTATCCTAGTTGCACAACAAGATTTGCATTTACATCTAATGGATGATGTTACAACCTATTCATACGGTTCTTTTAAGAATCATATTTATATGAAAATCCTTAAAGGATTTTATTTGCCCAACAAGACAAAGAGGGTTATTCAATAAAATTGAACATGCTCTTTTATTGATTAAAGCAATCAGGTTGTGTGTGGCATAACCGTCTTATTGAGTACCTATTAAAAGAAAGATATAGAAATGATCCTATTTGTTCTTGTACTTATATGAAAAGATCCAAAAATGAATTTGCCATAATTATTGTTTATGTAGATGACATAAACACCGTTGGAACTCCTAATGAGCTTACAAAGACAATTGATTACTCAAAGAAATAATTTGAGATGAATGATCTTTGAAGGGCAAAGTCTTATTTAAAATTAGAAATTGAGTATTTAAATAAAGGTGTTTTTATACATCAAGAGACTTATATAATTAAGGTGCTTAAAATGTTCTAAATGGACAAGTCATGTCCATTATGCACTCCAATAGTTGTGAGGTCGTTAGATGTTGATAAAGACTTTTCTTAGACCTCAAGAAAATAATGAAGATCTTCTTGGTCCAGAAGCACCATATCTTAGTGTCATAGAAACACTAATGAATATTGCTAATTATACTCGATCTAATATTGCATTTGCTGTAAATTTGTTAAGCAAAATATAGTTCTTCAACTACAAGAAGAAAATGGTTTGGAGTAAAACATATACTTCATTACTTTAAGGGTACTACGAGTATAAGCTTATTCCATCCAAATGATTCAGATTCAGACCAATAGGTTATGTATATGCATGTTATTTTACATATTCTCACAATGTCACAATGGTTGATCACAAACAAGATGTTTGTTCACATGTGGTAGCACAATGGTTTCATGAAGGTATATGAAACAAACCATAGTAGCAACATCGTCTAATCATATAGAATTACGCGGAAAGTTGTGAATATGTTTGGTTAAGGTCTATAATTGAACATGTGCAAGAAACTTGTGACTATCCCCGACAAAGATGGAATCAACAATCATATATGAAGACAATAGTGTATTGTTCAGTTGAAAGGATGATATAGATATCCAAAAATTCATTCATGTGAAAATATGACAAGTGTATTTATGAAGTTATTGCCAAGAAGAACTTTTGAGCAAATGATTCATAAGTTCGGACTCCATCACCTTAATGATGTAAGTTTACATGAGGGGGAGAAATAGAATATGTGATGAACAATATTATATTAAAGAATACAGAATGTTGTACTCTTTTTCCTTCACTAGGTTTTTTATCCTAAAGGGTTTTTTCTAGTAAGGTTTTAACGAGGTACATTCTTTTATCAATGGACACTCAAGGGGGAGTGTTATGAATTAATGATTGTCCATTGATTTGATACATTTACTCATATGATTGATACCCATATGATTCATTACTCTTTATGTAAATATTTGTATTAGCTAAGTTGATTTGTTTCGTTTATGGATTACATGTTGTATCTATAAATAGGACTCTTCCTATCAATAATAATACACAGATGAGTTGCTTCCTATTTTCTCATTCTCTATTCTCCATTGTTTCTTCTCTTTTCTATTATCTATTATTTTCTCTGTTATTCGCTTTATTTCATAACATTTTCTTGTTTTTAATGAATTATGATTAGTGGAATTACTATATTATGAGATAAGTTAAAATTTAATGAATTGGTAGTTATTAAAGGGAATATGTGAAGAAACTAATACCTTGTTGAATATATGTTATCAAAAGATGATATGAAGAAAACATATAAGAAGAAGCTTAACAAGAGTTTAATTAAATATATTTTACTTTGAGAAAAAGTGGGTATTCGATTGAATTTGAAAAATCCCAAAATAAATTTGAACATATTATCAAGTTGGATTGGATATGTTAGTACAACAATTATTTTTTACATGATTATTTAAGATTACTTATGTTATTTATGAATCTCATTTAGATATCACCGATATAATAAATTCAACACATTTCACATTGGTTGGTGAACTAACGTAAGGTGGACAAATTGGTCTAGTCAGAACCGATATTTTATGCACCTAGTAAAAGTGAAAAAAAAAAGTTGATAGACATATTATATTAGTTGTTTGAAACAACCGATGTAATATGTGTTATTAGGAATATATTGATAGATATATTACATGGATTGTTTGAAAAAATCATTGTAATATGTGACTTTTGAAAAAAGAAACACCATATATTACATCAGTTTTAGGTAAAATTGATGTAATATTTTTTCTTTTTTTAAGAAAATCATTAATATGTAATTATACCTACAAGAATAAATTAGTGAAACTAAGAATAATAAAAAAAATACATTAAAATATAAGATAATAATTAAAAAGTTAGATATGTTAGAAACTAATCGACGTAAATTATAAGTGGGTAATGTTAAATAATTAAAATTGAGTAAAATGGATAATTGTAGTCGAATTAAAACAACGGGTTAAAATTTTATGAATACCTGACTTCACCCAAATTTATATTTTAATATTTATAAATTTGTAATATATTTTAAAATTTATTTTAATGTGATATTATTTTGTTAAAATTTAATAGTAAGTTGTATAAAATCATAAATCATTATAATAATCACTATGAAAATTATACATGTCATTTTCTTTTATTTAAAGATTCACTATATTTATGTCATTTATTAAAAATAATATTTTCATTAAAAAATGACTTAATATAAATTTGTAATCCAAAAAATTTACTGAATTATCCCGCAACCTAAACAACCTGGAAATGATTATTTCGATAAACTAAATGGTCAAATATGAATTTTAAAATAATAAATTTAGATTATACTAGAAGGGTCAAGTTGAATTCAAATCTAATCCAACTCGACCGATGCTCAAGCCTACTTCTACTTATACTGAAAGATAATATAAGTAATGTTTTTACAAAAAAAGAATGTAAATTCTCTAAGGTGAAGTAAGAGAAAAATTCACTCTAGAAGATTTTTCAAAGTTTAATTCAGTAAATAAAAAATCTATGAGTATATAGAGTTGGTATGAGGACTTGGAACATAGATAGTACTCGATCCTTAACTAAGGACACTTGTTTTGGTACACCAAATAGTCTCAAATGGCTTAAAAGTTGAGGTGAAAGGTAATTTAAATACACATTTCTCTTTCAATGCTACAAAACACTTTTAAAGACAAAAGCACGACAAAACTTAAGACTCTAGCAAACAATCTCTCAAATACAGTAATTGAATCTAATATAATTATAATTATATATATATATATATATATATATATATATATATATATATATATATATATATATATGAATAATCACTTGAAATTAAAATTAAGTTAAATTCAATTATTAGATAAACATGTGCTAATTGTTAGTAGAAAAATTTAAATTGTATAACATAAATTATTTCGTAAATCTATATATATTTGTTTTTCTTATAAATTAATATATATATATGTATATTTTGAATTTTAATTATGTTCTTTTATTAGTGGATTGATTGCCATTCTATTTTCTTAAATATTATAAATACGGTAAAACACATTATAATATCCAATTTTAGTAACTTAAAACTAATAAAATAGAATACATCATCATAGTATTCAAAACAAATAATTCCAGTGTATCAAGTATATTATTACAATCTTACAACTGCTAGAACTATAAAAATATTTATACACTCAAATTAAACCAACAAACTCTATACAAAAACTGACCCAAACCAAAGCTCCCCAAGACCTTTCACTACTCTAACTGATAGCTCCTAATCCTCTAGAGGTGTCTCTAAACCTGCAACTTCGTCTGCTCCCACAGAATAAGTGATCATCACAAAAGAAAAAGACAAACAACACAAGAGAACACAGAGCACACAAAAGGGTAAGCTAGTGTACAAAAAAGAGTTATCCTAAAATAAGTAAATATTGTCACTTTCACACCAACATAGATAAAATAGATATGTATATGAACACAAAACAGTTCACACTAAAGTCAATTATCTAGATACATGCCCTTAACATAGATTTAACTAAAGGTGTGCACCTATGAATGTTCATAGACTCTGCAGAGCCTAGCCTCAAAGGGTTATCACCCAAGCACACAGAAGGTAAATCTCCTTTGTGCCTAGGACCAAAACAGTCCAATGACTAGGACCTTCTGTGATTCTCACCACTTAACTCATTATACTATGTTTGAGTGTGAATGATTATTAGAGTTCAAGATATCTCCTTACTAAAATCTCCTATGTCAAGGCATACACTAAAGTTATCACTACCACCAACAATTTCTCCTTGAAATTCCTTTAATATCATTATCATAATACATGCTCACACAACAATTTCACCTTAATTCAATAACAATTCATATTCATAAACATAAATAAGGTTCATTGCAAAACTACTAAAACAACTGAAGAGTAAAACCGAGCCAACAGAGGAAAATGGCACTCAATAGTGGCACTCAACACCATTCTCCTCGCAAAAAGTAACGCTCAACGGCGAACTCTGGCGCTTAGGGCCATGGAGCCAGAATGATCCCAAACCTATAGTCCAAGCTTGCGCTCAACGCCACTTTGATACCGCTTAATGTTGTATCAGTTGACATCAAATGCATTTTGTGATTTTAAGTGAACTTGGACCTGATCAATTGCTTAAATTGGTACTCCTTTCGCAATGCATTGATTTAAAACAATTTTAAACATGAAAATTTTTACCAGTTTGCTCAATTGTTCAGATTATAACTTCTCTTAGTCACACAAACCCAAACACAAACAAGCAAAAGAAACATGAACAAATCATTCAAACCATGCAAACCAAACACCATACTCACCACAAATCAAATTTATCAGAAACACTAAAGCATATTCTCAACATAAAATTAACCAATGAAAATTTCTAAATTAAGGAAATGGGACTTATTCAATTTATTAATTTGGTACTCCGCTCGTAGTGCTTTGGTAAAAAATAGTTTTAGAATATTGAGCTCGTACCAGTTCACTTAATTGCTTAGATTCTTATTCCTTTAATCAACAAAAAATCAACCAAAACACTCAAGCATGAAACAATCATTCAAACCACGCAAATCAAATTAGCTATACACATCAAATCAGATTCACCAGATTCATCAGAAACTGACAAATTTCCATTTCCAACATGCAATAATGCAATAACATGCAAAATATCAAATTGATAAACTCACACACACAGATAAAGACTAGTTTCCCTCAACTTGCAGGATTTCTATTTACACATAGAAACATCACAAGAATGATTAGAACATATTGTTATGATCACTAATCAATAGAAACTCATATTGATGACTAAAAAGTCGCATGCAAGTGAAAGAAGACTCACATGAAACAAATAATATAAATGGACCAACAAAAATAGCTAAAACTCAACTTATGCAAACAAAGAAATTGATCGGTTCAAATTAAAGAGTTCACCGCGAGGATCACTCCTACAGTCTAAGATCTTCATTCAGACAAATAATGAAAGAGAACTCCTAAAGAGAAGTCACAAAAGTTTAGAAAAAGTGATTTTCAGATAAATAATGTGTTTTAAAATAATGAAACTCATTTATAATAAAATTATTTATACTAAAATATTTTAATATTAAAATAATCAAATCTTACTACTTATAAATTATTATCAGTTTCAAAATATCATTTTTTTTAGAGTTTTACGCACATGAAAAATTAAAAGGAAAAAAAATGTGATATTCATAGAAAGGGAACGGATAAAAGAAATTACTCCTTTGTGTATTGTCAAAGGTGTGCATCATTATTTATTCCTCCAACCTTTGAGGAGTAAGTTGTCGCTCCTTTGATTGATTCCTTCACGTGCTAAGTAGTTTGCAAAAGCATAAAACTTTTTTGTTGAAAAAAAAAAGGCAATACCAAAGTGAGTATATAATATAAAGTTTATCACTCTTTTTCACCATGCCAAAAAGGAAAATATCATTATTATTTCAGGTCACTTAGATTTTTGTTCAATCCATAGAAGAAAAAAAAAAGGGAGAGAGGAGAAGAAGAAGAAGAACCATATTAATTACACTTTTTTTAAATAGCATTTTGTCTCTAAAATATTATATTACACATGGAAAGACTGTTTATGGTTGAGTTTCAAAGTGGATCACATATTTCATTTCTGTAAATAATACTCCAAATATCACAAATAAGGTCATTTTTGTTTATGAATGCATTGTATTTATGAAGAATAATGCCATAATAAGATTTTCCTAAGATTTGTTTTTTATAGTGTTTGAAATAATCACACATTGAAGGTTGAAAGAGAGATGTTAGCTTTTGGTAAAGAAAGGAAATGAAAAAGCTAAACACATGTCACAAGTCATTTAATACCTCAACACCCTCCTCACAAAATGTATTCCCAACATGCATAAAGTTTGTATATTCTTCAACATCATCATTCTATTTTCATGTTTTTATTTAATAATTTTGAATTTATGAACTTCTCATTAAAAAGGGTGTTTGATCTGGTGGATGGCAACCATTAAATAAACTTTTGGGACAGGGGAGTACAGGGTACCTCATGCCTTAAGGTATTGTCGCTGTTACCTCACCAGTAACACTTTGGAAAATTATAATACTTTTTTGTTTACTTTTATTCTCGTTCATTGATTCAAATAATTTCATTTTTACTATTTTTTTTCCATTTTCTCATTTTTTTTTTCTCCCATGCCCTTCATCCCAAAAAGAAAAAAGAAAAAAAAAACTGTTTGTCTTATATTGGAGGACTGTGTGCATTTGATTTGTTAATGACAGGCTGTGAAGACAAGGTGGAAGGACAAAGACATGGATGATGCATTCTTATCATTGCCCCCCTACATCATCTAAATTTACCATCTTGCTTTTTCTTTCTACTTTCCGACTTATAATTTTCAAAATAGTTTTTCTATAATATATATATATATATATATATATATATATATATATATATATATTTTGTGAAATTTTGACAAAAAGTTCAGGAATGTCAAATTATATTTTTTATATATAAATTATTTTTTTTAATAAAAAAAATTATTTCCCCATGTGTACTAAAAACAAGCATATATAATGATAGAATTCAAAAAGAAAATGATTATAACATTTTAGATAAGTATGTCATATTTAATCTGGTGGATGTGGTCAAATTTGAGAATCTTTGTGGACCACATTTCAAAGAATTTTGACATTCATTATATGTAACTATATGAATTTTAGAAAATTGTTTTTTCATTTTCTTCAATTCTTGGACTCATGAATTTTTTTTCAGTTTAGTTGATCTAGATGCATTTTTTTTCATCTTTATCACAAACCTTCTTCTTGAAAAAAGAATTCATCACAATTTTTCTAATATAAATTTATCACCTCTCACTTAGAAAAGGATAAATTTATCATCTCTCAATGTACACAATAGACGAATTTATCACATACAAGAAGAAAATAAAATGCTTCAAAAAAACAAAAATTTAGAAAATGAACTTACTCTAAAAAAAATTTGATCAAACCAAAATGTTACTTTACTTCTCAATTTCACCGTAATACAATTTAATTTTAAAAAAGAATGAGAGACGAGGAAATAAAGATAATTTAAATATATTTTTTCAATATTTAAAGTGTGTTTGTTTCTAGTGACAGAAACTATTTATGCGTAAAATTGTAAAGATTGTTCGAAAATCAAAATAATAAACGTGAAAAATGAATAACTATTGTTCCGTTTCCTTTCTGCTCATACATGGGAAGAAAAGCAAGGAAAACTATTTTTAATTTTTATAATAATTTATATTTAAAAATTATCTAATAATTTATTGAACAAATAAATATTATATCACACCTAGCCGGTTCCGCTAGCATACCAACACATATCACCCTTGACCGACAACCCATATCGGACAAGGCTGGAAGACTGGTGTACCACACTTAGCCAAACTCGACCAAATAAGTAAGCAATGTGTATATCAAGACAGCCAAGTATCCAGCCTAGGCCGAGTTAGCCTAACTTGTACCGGTTTTAACCTATACATCTGAAGGAATGATTTACACCTCGTATAACCAATATAGAAGTC
>Ga0214545_1004779_pt1 | contig 25141 bp, 17 predicted proteins | sample CNSS4metaG_FD_160064 | JGI IMG/M metagenome (GOLD analysis project Ga0214545, IMG submission 160064) | Root nodule microbial communities from cowpea collected in UCLA plant growth center, Los Angeles, California, USA - CNSS4 | ecosystem: Host-associated > Plants > Roots > Nodule | place: USA...
ATATGATTAAATGAGTTTTTACCAATAATTGAGACTTTACTTTGGTTAAAGGTATTTACTCTAACTACAATTAATTGAGACTTTACTTTGATTAATTAAGCTTTTTATTTGGTGAGGAGATAAAAGACTAGACATGATTAGGCATAGTAAATTTGATTGAGACTGTACTTTGGTTGAATTTATTATGGATAATCTAAAAGTTCTCACTTTTAATTGAGACTGTACTTTGGTTAAAAGTGAGAACGCCAACAAATTAATTGAGACTTTACATTGATTAATTTGTAAAACTATAACAATAATTAATTGAGCAATAATCTTTAGATAGCCGATGATGAATCTATTTTGAAAAAGCAATGGAATCAATCTATTTTCTTTACTATTGTTTTTATTTCTTTTTATCTTTTAAATTTTATTTCTATCTTTGTTTATCTTAATCCCCTTTATTTTTTATTTTATTTGACTAACCGTTTTGTATAGATTTTATAAAAACTAACTTGTTAAAAATCAATTCCGTGTTCGTTGGGAGACGACTTTGGGTTACTTTACCCTTTCTATTTTGTTGACTACTTTCTTAACAATACTGAAATTGTTATATATAAGTAGTATTAATTTGATCGCGTCAACGACAACGTTATCACAAAACCATTGGCTTAAGATTGGTTTGACAAGCTAAGAACTGAACTAGGTATATTAAACATGAAAAATGTGGTCTGATGTGTTTTTAGCATGTTAATCTTATGAATCCATGCTTTGATTTCATTAAAATAAGCTAATGTGTACATAAACCGAAAACTGTCATATTTAGATTATTGATTTTTCATTTTAGTCTACTGATTTCAGTTAAATCCGCCTTTGTTTACAAAAATTATTATCTGTTAAATTTTTCAGTCTGTTGATTCTGTAAATCAATGTGTTGATTTCACTTAAGTTGCTACTGTATGGAGAAAATCTGATATGTCATGAATTTTAATATGTTGTTTTCATAATTTTATGTGTTGATTTTATTAAAACTGCATATGGAAGTATGAAGTTCAATTTCACGATTTTTAATTGATTGAATTTTGAAATCAATTCATTGATTTCACTTAACCAGAATCTGTGTGTAGTCTTTTATGAACTATTGAATTCTTAGTCGACTTAATTATATAATCAATGTGTAGATTTTCCTTAAACTGCAAATTTTTGAATGAGTTAAATTCTAAAGCTAACCTAGTCAAAGAGAGCATCTTGTGTCAGATACTATCTACCCCCAACGGGTATTACAATAACCATGTGTTGCTTTTTCTTATTTGTTTGACCAAAAAACATGTGTGATGTGTAATTCCAATGTGCATGCATCTTACATGATCTGAACTAATTGATTCATTCAAAAAAACTCATTGGTAACATCATGAATTCTTCTGATACTACAATTAGCTGCATTAACCTGACTTTGGTAACCTAAAACAAATTAATGGAATATATTTGCACCATTTAATCAATTGTTTCTAAAAATCAACATGTTCAATTATAAATATTTCACTTGAAATCTTGCTTGGAAGGAAGTATGTTAGACTTAAAAGCAAGAGGTGTTCAAGTGAGAAAAGGTGAAACTAGTGTTGTGCAAGAGTTCAACAAAGTCCAATACTATGGGTAATGCTTAAGGAACCCTACTGCTGAGATAAAACATTTCCATGTTAGTGGTCTCAAGGTGGATCAAGAGTAAGGAAGTCAAAAAGAAACCATGCGGAATTGATGATACTTCAATGGAGAAGGATGAAGGTGCGGAAGCTAGAAGATGAGAGGAGGAATGGTGCGACAATGGTGTTTGGAGAAGCTCTCAAGTGAGGTTGGGCCAACACTCAAGGAAGGGGGCTAGAGGAAACCAAGAAAGAGAACTCTAGCCTAAGTTGATTCACAAAAAGAGAAGAGTCTGGAGTCATCTCAACAGATTTTCTCTACTATATTCATGAATGAAAATAGAAGGGTCCTAAGCTCTCTATTTATAGTAGAAAAGAATAGCTAAATGGTCTAGGAAAATGGAGGGAAAAAGGATCTAGAATGTGGTATTTAGAGCCAAAAAGAGAGCATGAGGCAAGTGTGACTTGCCACATAAGCAAGTCACAAAGAGCTTGCTTCTTGGCGTATAAGAGGAGCTTGGTGACCAAGTTTGGAGCAAGAAGGATCTAGATCCTCTTGAAATGCGCCCTCCTTTTTGTTGGACCAATTTCAAGCCCAACTCTCCTTTAGGTCCAATTCACTTTAAGGCCCAAAAACCCTCCAAGGCCCAATACATGGCCCAAATGAAACCCTATTCTCTCCAAAGCCCAAAATACAAGGCCCAAATATAAACCCTATTCTAATATTTACAAACAAAGGGTCCTAGGCTAGGTCTTCACATCTTCCTTGGCCCATGTGAAGTTCATCTTAGGCCTTGTATGTGCATTGGAGGCCCATTCCTCTTGTATCCTCCTAACCATTGCTCTTGTTGTAGGTCCCTTGGCTAGAGGCATCTCATCATTCAAAGGCTTCTTGCTATGATCATCACAAAAACATACTTCCATGTGGGAGCAACCATTCTACATTGAATGAATGGGATTTGATTCTCATGTATTGCATTCAACACAATGTGCAAGTGGATAGGATCTTTGTGCTTTATGATCACATGCTCAAGGCCAAGAGGCTCATGGATTTGAGGTTGTGTTGTGTGGTTTTGGTGTCCAAGTTCATAGGGTACTTTGGAGTTGATGTAGAAGATGAGTTGGAACAGTCAACTGGACTTTTGAATCAAACCTCCAATCAAAATATACACAAAATGGGATTTCTCAAGGTGAGAAATGTGTGGATAACTAGTGGTGTTGTAGTTGGTGGTGCACGTGACAATGAAGCTGGCCCAAGTGGAGAAAATCAAGGGGAAGAGCCCACTGGTGAACTAATGGACATTATCCCTTACAACCCTCTAGAGGATAGAGGCCCTATGTACTCACAATTTGATAGGATGGTGCTGCATCAACTACATCAACTCAATGTGTAACAAAATGCACATCACACCTTTTCCAATGAGAGGTTCAATGATTTAGATGGCCAAATCCATGACATTCATGATCTGTTGACTTCATTCCAGACCAAAAACAATCCTTAGGATGACTGAGTGTGTTGGCCTTTAGGATCAAGCATTGCATTTGTGTGTTTATGGTGTTTTAGTATGAGTTCTATGGGTTTTACTTAGTTGATTTAAATTTCAGTCTGTTGAATGTATCAGCTATTCTATTTTTTCTGCATTGGTTCAGTTTTTGTCTGTTGTATCGTGCTCTATGATCAATGAAAAACTATCCTTTGCTTGTGTTCTTAATGCATTACTTTTATTTGATGAATCCAAAGAGTGAGAAATATTGGAAGCATTAAAATTGCATTAAAATTGGATCTTTAAATTGGAATTTAATGAAATTGAACCCATATTAATGATAAAGGGAGAATTTGCATCTACGTGTGTTTGTTATCTTGTGTACACTGCTTTCGGAAACTTGTTTTAGATTCACAAGTTCAAGCCAAGATTGAAAGATAATGCTAAGATGGCACTTCAATAATTCAATGGCATCCAACCAAATGGAAGCAATTTGCAATGAAGGTTGAAAATTGGTTTCATCAGATTTGATGAAGTTTTGATTAAGGTAGATGAAGTCATTGCCTTAGAACATGTTGGAACAATGCTTACATTGATGAAGATATGGAGATTTGATGTTTCACGTGTTGATTAAGCCTTGTATGCGTGCTCTCTGTGTGTTCAAACTAAAGCCTTGTTATTATTACTATGTTGACTATTTTAATGGGACGTGATGTTGAGTATTATTTTACATGTTTTGTTTTGTTGAATTTCTTTTATATATCATTGTTTATAGTTAGCTTTCCCCTATTTGTTTGTTTGTGTATTTGTTGTGTGTGCAATGATCCTATAACGTCTGTTATACGGGAGTAGAAGATATTGTAGATGTTTCTGGCATGGAGTAGAATGGTGAGAGGCTAGGGTTGAAATTGGGAGTTTCTTATAATTTATTTAGTTGTTTTAAATTAAAGACTAAAGATTGTATAATATTCTTTTGTTCATAGTGGTTATTTGGAATTTTTATACGACTTGAAGTTTTGAATTACGCAATTTAAATTAAAATGTAAGTTTTTTATTAGTACATTTTCAATGATAATCATTTTGCATCAAACCTGTTTATTTTCTAACTTTCCATGACATCCCAGAATTTGGAATGTTACAAGAATTAAATTAGTGTAAGCAACGCTTACATAATTTTAAAATTTGGACTGAAAATCTAAATTTAAGCGAAATCATGAACACGTGACTTATAAAAGTTGTTAACATGTTGACGTTGTTCTGATATCCCACGATGTATGTTATAACACTTCATATTACAATATATTGTTTGGTTTAAGTTGCAACATTTTTTTTCATACTTATAAATTCAGGAAAAGTCTGAAGGTAGAGATGATTTTAAACTTAAAGATGAAAGAAAAAACTATATTATATTGCCATTATAAAACCACTGACGTTGGCCGTTAGACTCTTTTTTTAGTTTTGGAACCTTTCCTCCACAATCACTTTCATGAACTCCGAATCAACCCGTGATTCGTTTTCATCGGTTCTCTTAGGTGATGATGGAAATTTTAATTAATGATTTCTTTTTGGATGCCGCAAATATTATCCATCACGGATAGAAATGTCCATAAATTGTAGATGTAACGTTCCAAATAAATAGATAAAACCCATTTAATAAAAACGCCACATACATAATATCCAGAGAGTACGAAGATTTGGTATATGAAGTACTCCGTACCCCAACATATCCATAAAACATAAAAGAGGCCCCACACGGCCTAAAACAAAATATACTAGTGAACTAATAGTACTAGATCTTGTACAGACAAGAAAAGCATAGCTAGTAAATTCTTCAGCGATGGGCCCCATAGTGGGCCCAATACCCGTCCAATCCATCAAGTTGTAGCATTCCCATCATCATTACCACTGTCGGGGGTTCTCCCATCTGCTCACATCAATAGAATCGATGATCATCGCAATAGGAAAAGAACCACATACAAGATAACCAAACAAGCAAGCAGGGTAAGCTAGTGTACAGAACTCTTATATCACAACAGTCAACATGTAATCTCAGAGTCAAACATGAATAGTAGAAATTCACACATGGATTACCAAAATTATTTAAGACTCCCAAGACTTGACTATCCGGATACGCATGTTGAGGCACCACCACGTGGCAGTGGAATTATGTTCTAGCAATGAGGCGTCACCGTGAGGCCTTCGTGGAATTATACCCTTACAGGAGGCACAACCACGTGGCCTTCGTGGAATTATGCCCTGGCCCTGAGGCACCGCTGCGATACTCACGTGGAATTACGTCCTTATGTTGAGGCACCACCAAGGACTCCCTTTAAGAAGGTCCATGGAATCACGTCCAACAGATGAGGCACCACCAAGAACTCTCACTACAAGAGTCATGGAATTACGCCTTACCCACACTTTGTACATGTTTCACCAACAATCAGAAAGTTCTCACAATACTAACATCATGTATAAACAACCAATCATACAACTCATGCTTTCTAACTCATACACAATGAAGTAATATATCATTTTCACCCCCAACCTCATATATTAATCACGACATCATCCCTCAAACCATTCAAGTATAGTATTCAAGCCAAGCAAACAAGCAACCACATCATTAACCATTCATATTATAGCACACCACTCGCCCCAGTCTCGCTTATTCGAGTCCCTTCTCGCCTAGGCGAAAGCTTGGGAAAATGGAACAATGGCTCCTATGAATTCTCGCTCAGGCGAGTCCCTTCTCGCCTAAGCAAGGTTACCCCTCACTTAAAAAGGAGGCGAGTCGCCTAAGCGGCAGCTTACGCCAGAAAGGCTTGGGCGAGTCTCTATTAGTCTCGCCTAGGCGAGAAAACCAATGCTCGCCACTGTTCACTCGTGCATAACACATAAGCAACACCAAAATCGCATTTTAACCAATATCCAGCAATCAAATCATGAGCACACCTCAAGGATATGATTTAAACTCAGAAAAACATGCAGAAACCATAAATAACTGAAAACCCTAGCTTCCCTTACTTGGAAAGGGCTTATATGAGACTTCGACACCAACTGCGGAGTGCAACAGTTCGAGAAACAGTCTCAGAAACTGGCAAAACAGCGAGGTAGTAAAAGAACAGAGTTACTATGGAACCCCTGAAAGGAAGAACACGAAAATAAGCTTTAGGGAGTACAGGTACGAGCTTAAGAAACACTTACATGGAACGAAAAACAAAACTGAGCTCGAGAAATCTTTGGCCAAGATCGGAGTAAAGCCCTAGCAGAGTGTTCTGAAAGGAAGAGGGGCAGCGCTTAGGGTTCTGTTTTGCAAGAATGAATCAGAATTGGAAACCCTAATAGCTTTAGGGCCTTAGCACCCTGTGGGCCAGTCCTTAGGCCCAACAAATTAAGGCCAACCCTTAAACATTAGGATAGAAATAAAACTGGGCCTTACAGTAGATGACTTAAACACCTTATTAATTAAAATTTATATATTTGGTCAAATTTCTTGGATCGAACAAATAATCCTAAAATAGGTTGAAATTGAGTTAGAGAAATGGTTATAAACATCGTGTCCAATTTCAATCTAATTAGTGTAAACTTTTATTCAAATATATTTAAACTATATATTTATAATCTTTTAGCAGGTATATTTTTCAAATTGTACTATAGTAGGCGAATAAGACTGGTAAGATCAAGTATCGAGCCCTGTCTGCCAACTTATATTCCAGCCTAGTACAGATCATTAGTTAGTTATATAGAAAAATAATACATACATTACGGCTAAGGATACATACCGGGAAGGGCCGCTTAATCTATACTTAGGAAATAATAGCCATCGTTTCATAGGTCTGGCACATGGGCCCTAATTAAGGCCTACAGAAGTCCAAAGAAGACCTTACAAGCCCAATATAAGTCCAGCCCATAAGCCATGCCATTTGTGATTAATATTCTATAAATATAGGTGGACCCCAACAATTAAAGGTAAGAAATTCATTAATATTGAAATGTCCCATCCAACAGCTGGCATCCCACAGCTGGATACAAAGACATTCACCGCATGACCGCAAAGTATGCGTTTGAGAGGTTCGACGATTAGGTAAGGCAATATTTATGTCTCATGATAATCAATTATTGTTCTGCAAGAACAATTGGTGCCCACCGTAGGGCACGAATAACACCTTACCAACCAAAGAATCTCTAAAGATGGTTTCCACCCGCAGCAAAGCTGGCACCTCAAAATAGGCTAAAGTAGGATCCAAGGATGTCGCTGTAAACCAGCTCGACCTGGCCACCATCCTTGAAGGGCAAGCTAAGATTCAACAAGAGTTTGCGGACTTCAAGAAATGAAGTGCTGACGAGATGGAGGCACTAAAGCAGGAAAGTTCCCGCTTCCGAAGGAAAATAGAGATGGATGCCACCCAAAAAGGGCAAGGAGAAGGAGGTCCAAATGAAGTCCAAAACTCCTATGTGTTAGCCACTTGAAGAGGAAAGTGAGTATAACCCTACCCCCTATACCTTCACCACAACCCATCATATACCTACCCTCCCAACCCACCATACACATATCCCTCCACACTACCACATCACCACCTTCTGAACTGATATTCAACATCTCATAACGGCACATCCAAACAAAAGTCGTTATCCTTTCATTGAAGGCATCACTGAAACCCCTCTCCCTAGCCAGTGGGAAGCCTTCATGCTGGAACGCTATTGTGGAGACACAAACCCTGATGAGCACGTTAAAATATATGTCACCCATTTCGGCTCGTACACAAGTGAAGATGTCAGCATGTGCAAGGCCTTCCCCACCACCCTGAAAGGACCATCCCAGGAATGGTTCACATCCTTACCCCCATACTCCATCGATTGCTTTGATACTTTATCCAACCTCTTCACTATCTAGTTTTCCGGAAGTCGTCTTCACTAAGCCACCACTTTATCCCATCTCAGCGTCAAACAAGAAAGAGACGAGATGCTAAGAACCTTCATCGACTGACTCAGTAAGGTAGCCTTCAGAGTGAAGAACCTAACACAAGACGTGATTCTTTAGACCATAGCCCTAGCCCTCAAGCTCAACCCATTCGCAGACAATGTTTGCCTTTAACCACCTGCCACCATGCATGAACTCAATTTGCGTGTGACAGACTATATACGAATGGAAGAGATGAAAACCTTGCGAACTAGATTTCGCACTCACCTCTAACGTATTGATTGAAAGACTGCGAAAGCACCCTTAAGAGCAGACCCTAGGCCTAGGGAGCCTAGTCCACCTCGATACTCGCGATATGCTCCCTTAACTACTCCACGTTTGCGTATCCTCGATGAAGCCCTACAAACAGACATGACCAAATATTGCAAGTATCATCGCAATATCGAGGAGTTAATACGGGTTGGGCACCTTAAGCGGTCCGTTAAAAGCGAAGGGGAAAGCAGCTCTAGACTAGTAGGTAATCGCGACTCAGACTTGGGCCGCCAACATGATCAATTAAACAGAGGAAATAAATGTAAAACCATCCCCTGGCATAAACCGACATCAGCCCCACTTAGCGTCCCCCGTTGCGCGACACTGTAAACACTATATCCGATGGCTATTGTAGGATGAGGATCAACCTTGTCCGCTAGAAAAAGGCACCTTAGAAGTATTCAGTCTGTCAAAGCCGTAAGTCTAACACATATGCGCCAAAGAATACTACCTATCACGTTATCAACACCCAATTTCGGCTGGGTGAATAAATTTATTTTCAAAAAAAAAGTGTTTTAGTTAATGGAAAATAAAAAAAAATTGTGAAACAAAATTTTCTTCAAAGATTTTCAAACTTTAATTTTAGAAAAAGGAAAAAGAAAGAAAAGGTGAGATGAAAAAAAAAGGAAGAAAAGAAGGAAGAGCCTAATTTGTTATCACACTCCTTTTCATGAGCCCAACAACTCAACATATCTTCTACCTTTGTTCTGATAGAGAAATTAGTGATATGATTCTAATAATTAAAAGAAATATCTCTTCATATAACTAGAATCAATATTACTAATTGGGACTGATTTTTGTGCTCTGATTTGTTAATGGTTAGAATCAATAGTATTGATCTTGATTGATTTTGTGCTCTGATTTGCTGCGATTTGATCCCCATAATGTGCTGCTATCATGACTAATTCCTTCCATATATTGTTCATTACAATTAACGCTGAGATTGCATTGATATTTCAAGGTGTGAGTATAAATACGCACTCTGTCATGACCAAAAGAAAGATATTATTCTACATTTCTCTAATTCTTTCCTATCATCACTCCCACATACACACCTCTCTTTTTTATATCTCTTTCAAAAAAAAAACATATTGGAGAAGGTAGGAAAAATAAGAAGATAGTTATAATATAGGGAACAAAAGTAGGAGATTGATAAAGAAGAAGAGGAACTGGAAAGTTTAAAAGGTATGTCAGTGCAAAATTTTTTCATTTATTCATCCCAAATTTTCACTATATTTTGTTTTAATATTATATGTTTTTTTTCACCTAGTTTTGGTCTTCTTTTTACTATCTTATTCTAAAAATCATAACAAAAAATAGTTTTCCTCATTCTTTTTTTAGTGTTTGTCTAACACCAATTTTCAAAAGACTTTTTTTTTCAGAGAATAAAAAAATTTATATAAAAAACTAAAATAAAAAAATGTTTTCTTTGCCTAATTTTTAGTGTCTATCCGACCGCTCGCGTCGCAGGATACCTATTTCCAAATAATTCAAATTTCCAAAAACAAACATAAAAAAGTTTTCAAAATTATAAAAAAATCAAATCAAAAAGTTTCTCAAATAGTTTTTTATAAAGAACTACGTAACCTTGATTCTCCATTCACATGGAGATACGTAGGAGCGAGGATTAATTCTCGTGGGGCCCAAAAAAATAAAAAAATAATTTTTTTTGCACATTCTTTTATTACTTTTTTTGGAAAATTAAGTTTTTTGAAAACCACATCACTTTTGCACATTTAATTAAAGATAGTGTCATAGGACAGACATTGTGGGTGCTAATACCTTCAACATGCGTAACCGACTCCCAGACCCAAAATCTGGTTTTTTGTAGACCTTGTCTTATTTTTTTGGTTTTTCCTTAGTTTTTCAAAATAAACTATCATGGCGACTCCAAACTCTGGTTTTGCAAATTTAATTTTTGGTTCATCGTCCTGTCGCGATTTCGGTTGTGACAGATCGCGACTCCACTAGGAAGCTATAGAGTCAGACCATTTATTTAAATGTGCAAAATTGATGTGGTTTTTCTTCATATATTTTTTCTCATTTTTTTTCTTTTTGGGTATCTGTGTTTTTATCTCTTTTTATATTTAGAATAATTGTATGTATATATTCTTCTTTATTTTTGTATTTGGAATGTTTGTTAGGTTGGGTATACATTGTATTCTCCCTTCACACACACATTTTGTTCATTACATGAGTGGGGGCCCTATACTCGGGTTTGAGTTGCTTTGAATTAGAGGGGATTGTGTAGCAGTGTCATAGTGGATGTACTTCCCAAGTGGTTATTGTGAGAACTCCAACTAGATTTTGTTTGCTTCACTAGTACTCCCATTTCTTGTTGTTTACTAACTGTCGTGGGAAATGCAATGAAGTGGGCCATAGCTCTAGTGACCTTGATCTCTAGGTATTAGGGAACTACCCTTGTGAGCACATATAGTTTGCCTTAGAACTTTAATCTTTACGTGTATAGCCTTTATTAACGCACAAAAGGGAGATTATTTGCATCCTTTACCCTTACCTTTCCTTGTATATAATAATAAATTCATCATAAAATTTATCATCACACCATGTAAAAAAATAAAAAAAGGAAAAATGCCTTTTAAAGCATAAGTATACATTTCATCAGCATTCAAACACATAGCATGCATCAGTATAAATTTTAGAAATATAAAAAACAAAAAAATTGCACTAAAATAAATTCAAATTGTTTCCCATTTTGGTTGTCACCAATTTCTTGGAATATTTCTAAATAATAAAACTTCTTTGGTGAAATCAGTGGATTGAAAAAAGAAATAAAAATTTGTTTGTTATCATGTCTTTTGAAGCATCATCTAGTCTTGCATACATGAAATTGCTCAAATTTATCTTCCTTTCCATCTCTCTTCTACCATAAACCTTGTTTTCTTTTCCATGGAGAATTATCATAAAGGGGACACATACCTTAAAAGGGATTACAATAAATTCTCTGAACATAAAAATAAAATGAGGAAAAAATCAGTTAGACTGAAAACTCTAAAGGACAGTCTAGGCAAAAATACGAAAAAAAAGTGAGCAAAAAAGAGAACAAAACAAAAGGCATCCTATCATATGAAATCAATTATTTTTCTGTGAATTAATTTATTTTTAGAAAAAACAATCATGTTTTGCAATGATGTGTGTCCATGTTTCTTTATCCAAAAAAATCAAAAGTAATTATCCTTTGCTACCCAATTTGAGCCTTCCAAAAAATTTCTTTCAAATTACCCTAAACAAGGATCACCCTTCTACTGAGGGTTGACATAATGTTTGTATTTATTTCATCCGACTGGTAGTTCACCAATACAAAAATATAAAAAAAAAGAAAAAGAAAGAAATGATATTATATGGTTATATAGAAAAAAAGAGCAAGAGTTTGAAGAATGAAAATAAAAGGTCAAAATATTCAAAAAAAAGAGTGAACGAAATGAAGTCAAATAAATATTTAATGAAACATTATTCAAATATCCTTGTTCGAAACAACCCTCACATCACTTTTTGGTCTTTACTATCATTTACTTCCATACCCCTAACCTTAGCCACGATACAAGCCTAATAAAGTCTACACAGATCAAAGATTGATTGTTATCTTTCAGAGGTTTTAATTTAGAGGAAAATTTTGATTTGCTAACAAGTTTGTTCTCAGAAAAAATTATAAGAAAAAGAGATAGAAAAAGTGTGTTCAGAGATTTTCTTTTAAACACTGGGACACTTTATGTTTGGTTGACATGTTTTCAAAGCTAAAAAATTAGCATGGGCAATCAGACTATTAAGTTAAATTTGGGTTGTCCCCTTTCAATTCATTCTTCATGAAACTCCATCTTTGCTCCTACAATATCCCTGCTCTAAGCCTAAACCTTGACCAACCTTAAAATAGTCCATCTTTATCAATCCCAAACCCAAACTCAGGTAGTCACTTTGTTTGTAATTCATATATTCCCATCATTCATTGTGAATTGGGGCATTTATTTACATTGAAGACTGTGATAATATTAGGGAGCAACTAGTGAAGACCTTGTCACTTTTCCACCTCCTCAACTAGGAAAAGTCAAACACGCTTTTGCACCCTTAGACCACTCTAGGCTCTACTAAGGGCAAATTTTTTGCAGTCCTCATCATTTCCTTCATACCATCAATAACTGGGAAAGCCCAAACACATTTTATGCCCCGAGACCAATTCAAATTTGGGCAACTCCCAAGTTAATCTTCATGACCTCATCCAAGCCTTTTCAAGTCCTTAGCAATTTCATGCATGTCATTCAAATAGTGTTTCAAAAGAAATGATTAAAAAAAGTGTTCATTAATAAACTGATTAGATCAAAGAAATGATTTGGAAAAGTAAGGAAAAAATTCAAAGTAGAATGATTCCATGAAATCAAAATAACAATGAAATGGGGATCAATTCGAATTTGTTTTCAAAAAAATGCAAAAGGAAAATTCATACATCATACCAAGTCATTCATACATGCATTGAGTACATTAACTTTAGAAATAAACAACTACATGGTCAACTCAAACTTCTTGAGAGTCCACACCCAAGCCCAATTTTGTATGGCCACCTCAAGCCTAGCTTTTTCTAGCCCTCAAGCCTAGCTTTGTTTAGCTCCCGAGGCTAGCTTTGTCTAGCCTCCAAGCCTAATTTATCTAGCCACCCTAAGCCTACTTTTATCTAGCCCCTCAAGCCCAGTTTCGTATTAGCCCCTCAAACCCAGTTTTATCTGGCCACCTCAAGTCTAATTATTTTGTCCCACAAGCCCAATTTCCATACTGGCTACAAAGCCCAGTTTCCACACTGGTCCCTAAGCCTACTTTTCACATTGGCCCCCAAGCCCAGTTTCCACACTGACCCCCAAGTCCAATTTCCTCACTGGCCCCCAAGCCTAATTTCCACACTGGTGCCCAAGCCTAGTTTCCACACTGGCCCCCAAGCCCAGTTTCCACACTGGCCCCTAAGCTTAGTTTCCACATTGGCCCCCAAGCCTAGTTTCCACACTAGCCCCTAAACCCATTTTTTTTCTGGCCTCACATTTTTTTTCTAGCCATTAAACCTAGTTTTCCTTGCTCTTAAATTAAAATAAAGGAAAAATGAAAAATAAAAAAAAAGCAAATTTCACTCATGCATCCACGCATCCATGCAAGCATATCATCTAGGTTCAGAAAGAAAATCATAGCATGTCATACATCATCAATGATTCAAAACGTGTGCATATGCATAACTCCTCCAAATGAAAGATACAAAAAGAGTCTTTTCAATTTGTTCATCATACCATACAATGTACACATAATGACATCATGTCATCCACAAAATCATTGATAATTTGTAAAAAAGAAATTTGTAAAAAAGTTAATAATGATAATTTTTATAAGTCTCACCAATGTTAGGCAATCACGCGGTGTTTGTCGACACTTCAAAAGAAAAATTCAGGTTCTCCTTTTATATCAAGAGCCTCTGTAAGACAATGGTCATTGATTTCCTTATGTTAACATCAAGACCCTCTGTGAAGCAATGGTCATTAATTTACTTATGTTTACATCAAGACCCTTTGTGAAGCAATGGTCATTGATTTTCTTATGTTCACATCAAGACCCTCTACGAGGCAATGGTCATTGATTTCCTTATGTTTACATCAAGACCCTCTACAAAACAATGGTCATTGATTTCCTTCTTTACATTGAGGCCCTCTACGAGGCAATGGTCATCGATCTCTTTACATCAAGACCCTCTAGGAGGAAATGGTCATTGATTTTCTTATGTTTACATCAAGACCCTCTACGAAGCAATGGTCATTGATTTTCTTCTATTTATATCAAGACAATGGTCATTGATTTCCTTATGTTCATATCAAGACCCTCTACGAAGCAATGGTTATTGATTTCCTTATGTTCACATCAAGGCCCTCTACGACGGAATGGTCATTGATTTCCTTATGTTTACATCAAAACCCTCTGCGAAGCAATGGTCATCAATTCCTTTAAATCAAGGCCCTCTACGAGACAATGGTTATTGATTTTGTTGTCACTTCGAGGCCCCCTGCGAGGCAATGGTTATCGATTACTTTACATCAAGGCCTTCTATGAGACAATGGTCATTGATTTCTTTGTAACATCGAGGCCCCCTACGAGGCAATGGTCGTTGATTTTTTTACATCAAGGACCTCTACGAGGCAATGGTCATTGATTTCTTTCCTTTTGATATAGACCCTCTCCTCGGGATTGGTTTAATTCATTTTTTTTTTCAAAAAGTAAGAAAAGAAAATAATAAAACAGTGATTTGTCAGATCGTGATCCTCTTCGTGGTAATGGTCACTGAATCTTTTGGATATAGACCCTCTCCTCGGGATTGGTCTAATGTTTTCTCAAAAAGTAAAAAAAAAAAAAAAAAAATTTTTGATTGGAACCCTCCCAACGAGATTGGTCTAATTTGGGTTTTTCAAAAAGTAGAAAAAATAAAAAACATAAAGAATTAGTGTGTCAAATTGAGACCCTCTACTTGGTAATGGCCACCTAGTTCTTTTCTTTCATATACAGACCATCTCCTTTGGAATGGTCAAGTTTGTCTTCAAATTTGTCTTCTTTTGAAACCCGCACAAATTTAGTATTTTTATCTTTACTTATCTTTTATTAAGATAATATGAAAAAGTCAAATTTTCATGTTATCTAATAAAATATAAGTAAAGAGGGGTAGTTGTCAACACCCAATTTCGTCCGGTAGAATAAATTTATTTTCAAAATAAAAAAAAAGTTTTTTAGTTAATGGAAAATAAAAAAATTGTGAAACAAAATTTTCTTCAAAGATTTTCAAACTTTAATTTTAGAAAAAAGAAAAAGAATAAAAAAAGAGAGTTGAAAAAGAAAAGGAAAAAAAAGAAGGAAGAGCCTAATTTGTTATCAAACTCCTCTTCATGAGTCCAACAACTCAACATATCTTCTACCTTTGTCCTGATAGAGAAATTAGTGATATGATTCTAATTATTAGAAGAAATATCTCTTCATATAATTAGAATCAATATTACTAATTGGGGATTGATTTTTGTGCTCTGATTTGTTAACGGTTAAAATCAATTGTATTGATCTTAATTGATTTTATGCTCTGATTTGCTGCGATTTGATCCCCATAATATGCTGCTATCATGACCAATTTCTTCCTTATATAGTTCATTACAATTAAGGTTGAGATTGCTTCCTTATATTGTTCATTACTATATTTTTTTTTAATATTATACGCTTTTTTTCACCTACTTTTGGTCTTCTTTTTATTATCTTATTCCTCATTTTTTTAGTGTTTGTCTAACACCAATTTTGAAAATTCTTTTTTTCTTCAGAAAATAAAAAAAATGATATAAAAAACAAAAATAAAAAATGTTTTCTTTGTTTAATTTTTAGTGTGTATTCGACCTCTCGCATCGAATGATACCTATTTCCAAATAATTCAAATTTCCAAAAACAAACATAAAAAAAGTTTTCAAGTTTCCAAGTAATCCTCGTCGGGCCCAAAAATTTTTTGTTTTTGTACATTGTTTTGGAAAATTAAATATTTTAAACATCACATCACTTTTGCACATTTAATTAAACGTTTCGTCATAGGACAGACGTTGTGGGATGCTAATACCTCCCACATGCGTAATCGACTCCCGGACCCAAAATCTGGTTTTTTGTAGACCTTGTATTATTTTTTTGGTTTTCCGTAGTTTCAAGAATAAAATATGGTGGCGACTTCAAATCTCTATTTTTCCAAATTTTAATTTTTGGTTCGTCGTCCCGTCACGATTTCGGTTGCGGCACACGTTTACAAACGCAGATTTCCAAGGCGTAGACGAGGAGCAGGATGTCCCTATGGTTATAACCATAAAGTTCAAGAACTTCGCAGTCAAGAAAGTACTCATAGATCAAGGAAGCTTAGTGCCCATTTTATACTAGGCAACATACCAGAAGCTACAACTCGTGGTAGAGGCTATGATACCTTACGACGGCCCTATATACGGATTTTTAGGAGAAAGAGCATGCACACGTGGATACATCGATTTGCATGCATTATACCCCGAAGGAAATAAGGCCAAAACAATCCCTATTTGATTCCTGGTAGTTGAAGCACACACATCCTACAATGTTCTCCAAGAAAGACCTTCCTTAAACATTCCAAGAGCGAGTTACAACGCCACACTGGGCTATGGAGTTCCCCTCCGCATCCAGCAACATTATCATCATCCACGACGATCAAAGCCTTGCATGCAAATGTTACATAACAAGTTTTTGGCCAAAAGAGTCAGTCCTAACTGCTAACAACATCAAATGACAACTTGGAGCAGGTGTCGCCTTAATCGATGAAGACCTAGACCCAAGGATAAGATGCGACTCATGAATTGAACCTGTAGAAGAAACCAAAGTGCTGGAGTTGTCACTAGGGAAGCTCTCAAACTTGGCGCAAGCTTAAGCAATGATGACCAAGCCGTGGTTGAAGCAACATTGAAGGATAACGTGGACCTGTTCACCTAGGCTGTGGTAGACTTACCAGATGTCGACCCCTAAGTAACCGTCTAGAAGTTATCTATTTTTAGGGACGCAAGGTAATCTCCCAAAGAAAATGAAATTAGGAGAGGAAAGAAGACTGGCAGCCAAAGTAGAAGCAATAAAACTCCTCGAGGTTGGATTCATTGATGAGGCCTAGTACATAACTTGGTTGGCAAACATTATCCTTGTGAAGAAGTCCAACGACAAATGCTGAAAGTGTGTTGATTACACTGATCTCAATATAGCCTTCAACAAAGACACTTACCCTTTGCCCAACATTGATCGTTTAGTAGACGGAGCAGTCGGGAATTGGGTACTAAGTTTTCTATACGCCTACTCAGGGTATCACCAAATACCCATGGCCTCATCCGACATGATCAAAACCGCATTCATAACTGAAGATCCAAATGGTTGACATGCGAAGCCTAGATGGTGTGTCTCTTGAAGATTTGATGAAGCTTTGTTGAAGTAACTCGAAGCCATTTCTTTGGAATCATGCCTACATTGATGAAGTTATAAAGATTTGGTGTTGCTCGAGTTGATTAAGCTTTATATGCATGCCTTTCATATGGATCAATCATTAGGAAAACAAGCTTGAAGATTGTAATTCTCTTTGTAGACCATTTAACATTTAATAGATATATAGGGTCTTTATTGTGTCTTTTAATCTTTTGAAATATTTTTCAACAAGTTAAAAAGTGTCTTTTAATCTGTTGAATGAATTTTTAACAAATTAAAAAATAAGCTGTAGTACTCTTAAACTGTGACTTATTCAATCATTTGATTTATTTTTTAATCGACTAATTTCACTTAAGTTAAGTGAAATCAACTGATTGATTTGAATATTAGCCTGTTGAATTTCGTAAAAATTTGACTATAAGAATTGTATTTTTCAAAAGAGAGGTAAGAAAACCATTTTTGAGCGCGACACTATTTTGGAAACTTGGGAATTCCCTCTCTTTCGTGATCATACAGATTGTAGCTAGTGAAGATTGATCTTGGATCAATTCTTGGAGCGTTTTGCTTAGTTTTGAAGCTTGGAGAAGGTGTTTGTGGTAGGCAGCATTGTGCTACCACAAAGGTTTGATCTTTCTCAAGCTTTGTGTGTGTGCCTTGTGTTTTTCCAAGTCTAAAAGAGGTGTCTTGTTGTGCTATTGTGATTCTTGTGTCATTCTTTTGAAATAGTGCAAACTCAGGCTCGGGTTGCCTTGACAAACTGGATGTATCTCATATTTGAGTGAACTAGTATAAAAATCTTGTGCATTACTCTTTTCTTTAACCCTTCTCTCTTGTATTATCATTTAAAGTTCAAAGAATTATGATTTAAACCATCTTTTTGACATTCTTTAGTGATTTGGTGTTATTTGTAGCATTGATCATGTTTGTATTACTCATTGGAACCTGTCTTGACAGATCTTTTGCATTAATCTTGCTTTAAATCACGAATCTGCATTTTTATATTTTTCCCAGTATTTTAGTCGACTGTTTTTCTGATTCAATTGATTGATTATATTAGTACAACATTTGTTTAGTAAAATCAATCGGCTAGCTATGTTTTTGATCGGTGTAAAGTGTACAGTCCAGAGGTGTTTGCATCCTTACTTGTTGATTGGATTGATTCAATTACATATAGTTTTTAGCCTTTAAAGGTCACTTACATTTTAACTAGCCAATTTAACACCCCCCCTTCTTGGCATTTCAATCATGTCAAAACATACACAAACTACTTCTACAGAGTAATGCCCTTTGGCTTAAAAAATACAGGGGCCACCTATGAAAGATTAATGGATAAAGTCTTCAACCACCTAATGGGTAGATGTGTCGAAGTGTATGTAGACGAATTGGTCAAAAAATCACCCAGTCGTTTACAACACTCTAAGGATTTAGTCGAAATGTTTACAGCGCTACGAAAGAACAACCTTAGGCTCAACCCAGAGAACTGCATCTTTTGGGTGGATGACAGAAAGTTCCTATGCTTCACGCTCACACAACAAGGGATCGAAGTAAACTCTGAAAAATACAGGGCCATTATAGAAATGACGATTCCAACAAGCATAAAAGAGGTACAACAATTGATAGGTCGCCTTACAGCCATATCCAGATTCCTGCCCAAGCTAGTAGATAAAACACGACCAATCATCCATCTTCTAAAAAAGTCCGTCAAGTTCTTCTGAGGAGACGAATGTGAGCAAATATTCCAGATTTAAAGAGAATCTTGGCGTCCCCTCCAATTCTACGAAAACCATATGCCAACCTCTCATTGCCGGTATACATCACGCCCATAGAATGCACAAATAGTGCCGCTTTGGTGCACAAATCATCCAGCACTAAATATCCAATATTTTTTGTCAGCAGAGCATTACAAGATCCTGAAACCAAGTATCAGATGGTAGAAAAAATGGTCTTATCCTTGGTAAATGCAACAAGAAGGCTTCGATCCTATTTCCAGAACCATCAAGTCATTATAAAGACCAACTACCCTATTCAAAGATGTAGGTGGGGGTGCCTACAGGTTGGAGCAACTATTAGGGGATCCGCTACCCAGCACATGGAATGTATCACACCTCAAATTTTATTTCAATTAAAATTTGAACTGTAAAGAGTTGAAAAATTTGTAACCCTGGGTGTACTTTTTTTCCTCACCTGACATTATTTCTCTAAGAAGGGTTTTGGTTGGGGAGTTTTTAACGAGACACCCCAAAAAATTAATGAAATCATTTATAAAAATTCCATCATTTAAGTTCCCTGCACCTACTTATATAGGCGGTGTTGGTCGAACACTTCATTAAAATTCTTAGTTCCTTGCTGCCTACTTTAATAAGCGGTCCTGGTCAAGCATTTTCTTTCAAAGTTTTAGTTCTCTGCCACCTACAAAGCGGTCCTAGTCGAACACAGTTACCAACTCGAACATATCTGATACATTCTAAAAATTCTATTGCTTACTATCGTCTACAACCAAAATTTTCAAAACTTGATACTTCAAAAACTTTTACTAGATGTGTTGAATGACTAACGAGGAACGTGAAACAAAAGTAAGTGGTCATGCAAGATATTACAAGTAATGACACTAGGCGGCTAAATAAAATACACACAATAATCGAGTTATAAAAATACATGAGTAAAAAGCAAGCATTTCAACACATAACAAACACATGCACAAGTCTAAAGAAAGCGGCATTATATCTCACATTAATGAAAAGAAAATTGAAACAGTTATATATGTTCATAGTTAACGAAAGGTTCAAATTATTACAAATTGAAGACTACTGTAAATCAAAGAAAATCAGTTAATGGTCGGATCTGCATCTTCTGGCATTTCAGTCTTTTTCTCCATCATAAGATCACCATCAGCAGCTTCCGGCTCCGCAACAAATTGTTCCGCATTGATATCTTCTTCATCCACCAGGCACCCATCAACAACATCCTTATTAACATCATATTTAGGATCAGAAGCATCCACTTCCTTACAAAATTAACCCTTTATTAAAGTCGTTGATATGCTCTTGAATTATATATTTCTTTAATAAAATTAACCCTTTATTAAAGTCGTCGACATATTTTTCTTTCAGCTCATCATTATCTTCCTCTAGATCGTTAATTTTTCTTTCATTTTCTTTTTCGAGTCTAGGCATCCGACTTTCCACGAACCTAGTCATTTTCTTTCAACCACCCACTCCTCCCTCTCTTTATCCCAAGCTGCCCTCTCCTCCTCATGCTTGGCCTCCTAATTTTTCAACTCTCCCCGACCATCCTCTGCCTACCGTTTGACCTAAAATCAAGGCCTTGCTGTTAAATTCCAACATAGCCTTTACCATCGCATTAAGCTTCATATTATCTATAGAGGATATCATAACCTCCCCCAGATTCATGCCAATATCACGATGGACATATATCTCTAGCAACTCTATCAAGCAAGCTTCATGCGTTTTAATTCGTGACGTCGACGACAATCCTAACAGTTTGGTCCTTACCCTCTTCATATCTTTCCCAACTCCCTTCTGAACGGGAACTGACGCCTTCGTCTTCGAGCCACCATGAACCCGAACTTCCACCAACGACTCTTTCATATTCCAAACTTCAATATTTCTCGAGTCTTTTGATTTCTTAGCCTACTATTTGCGTAGGGTCCTGAAAAGGATCAAGTTCTATTTCCCAAACTAGGCCATATGTCCTACAAAAGAAACACACTTGGTTATCTTTCTTACACCAAACATAACGGAAAAAATAAAAGATGATACCTTCAGATGCACTAATAAATAAAGTCTAACTAAGTCCTTACTGGGCAGCTTATCGCTAAATCTCCCCAAAACTTATACTACTCATTTGTCATCCACAAATAGCTCCTCCTTCTTCATCATCTCATAACGCTGAGGATTATCTGTCCAGTTGAAGTGAAACTTAGTACTCCAATCCTCATAATAAAATGTTGAACGACATGTTTCCTTCACAACAACTTTAAAAAAGCCATCCTTAAAATGCTTAAAAAACTAAGAAAAAACATATAGTATAATTATGGTTGGTCTAGTGACCAAGGATAACCAAGTAACCAGATTTTTTTTATGCATGTTATAAATTTATAAAAAGCATTCAGGGGACGGGTGCAAGTATAGTGATCGGCATAGCACCCTGAAAGGTTGCAGGTATCCCTAACTATTGGGTTGTAATTGGGTTGGTGCAAGGTTCGGTAGCTGCAATACACCCATTGTGAAGTCATCAAAGGGAATTCACATATGCAATTGTGAAAAGTTGTATATGTACATATAGAAGAACCCCTCTTCAGCCTTTCCTTGATCATGGCATACACATTCAAAGACATTAACCTTCTCCAAAGAAACGATGTCTGGGGAAGTACCCTTCTCAAAAACAAGTACACAATCCAGCCATGAGTTATGTAACCAGGACCATTCGAACAAGGAGTACTACGTCCTTACATTTGGAGCCACCTACTCGTACCCAACCTTTGCCGGCATACTATTCTCCGTCACATCCTCAGTAGGGTCTTCCCTAACGTCAGGAATGACATCTATTTTGACTCTTCCTTCACCAGACATAGAACCACTAGACCCGTTAACTGAATCGTTGTCCCTACTACCCGAACCCGCTACAGAAGAGCTATCACTATCACTAGACATACCTTGTGTGGAAAGTAGATGGGACAACGAGAAAGGGAATATATATATCAGACACACTCTACTAGAAACGATACAATTGTCTTACAACAAGAAAATGAAATAGCGAATGCACAACATCTACCCCAATTTTATTTATAAGGTAAAAACCACAAGTTTTCCCGCTCAAATCACTATAAATGAAGAGTGAAACCTACATAATTAAGAGGACTATTCAACTCCTCTTGACACGACCCCTGACATTCGTGGTCTCTTCTTTGACATAGCCTTAGCATCCTTTCCACTCCTCGAGGCTGGGGGACTACCATAGGGACATCCCAGAAGAGAATAAGATTTTTTTTTCTTGTAAAGGATAAACCACAAGAAAACCTTTGACATGACATATCTCGCCAAAGGTTGGGACTATAGTAGGTGGATAGGACCGATAAGACCAAGCAGCAAGCCTTGTCCACCAACTTATAGTCCAACAATGTACAGATCATTGGTCAGTTATATAGAAAAAAAATACATACATAACAGTTGAAGGTACATACTGGTAAAGACCTATTACTCTAAACTTAGGAAATAATAGCCGTTTCATAGGTTTGACACTTGGGCCCTAATTAAGGCCCACACAAGTGACCCTACAAGCCCAATATGGGGCTAACCCAAAAGCCAGACAATTTGTGATTAATATTCTATAAATACCTGTGGAGTCCAACAATTAAAGGTACGCAATTCATTAATACTGAAAATTGAGATTTGACTTTAAGAGCTCTCGTTGACTTGATCGTTGTAGTTCTTTTCTGCAGGTAACCTCCCAAATGTCTCGTCTAGCAGCTAGATACGAAGTCATGCCCCGTAAGACTACAAAGTATCCGTTTGAGAGGTTCCACAATTGGGTAAGGTAAGATTTATGTCTTATGATAATCTTTTATTGTTCTACAAGAACACAAATAATAACTTAAATTTAAAGTAATGGAATAACATTACTTTATTGATACATATACAATTACTAAAAACTATATACTAAAACAATAATACTTAAACTAAAACTTAATTCCCTTATAAATTTAAAAATATTTAATAAGTCTTTTTTAATTTGTTTTTTGTCTCATTAGCAGAGAAAGACTAATCTATGACTACTTATTATGACAGGTACAGTCCACCTGTCATAGTAAGTTGACTGGTGGCATTTATGTAATAAAAGTAATAATTATTATAACTGGTAAAAAGAAACTTGTGATAATAAGTGGAATAAGTGAAAAAGAAAAACTTATTATGACAAGTATAATGAACCTATCATAATAAATGAACACGGTGGCAAAAATGAAATTATATTAAAAATTTATTATGACATATTTAGAGAAACCTATCACAAAATCTCTAATTTACCATGATTAATACTTCAATACCTATCATAGCATCTGTAAACCCCAAATTTTATCACCTTTCATTTCGGAAGCACTCCGCGCAAATCAAGCACACACAATCACTCATCTCTCTTTCTCGTCTTCCACAGGTGTCGCCTCCCACACGTCGTCGACTCTACATGTTGTCGTCTCCTTTCTCGGTTGTCGTTGTCTCCCTTCTCGATTGTCGTGGTCAACCTCTGCCTTCGACATGTCATCGTCAGCCTCTCCCAAACTCAATCTCACATCTGGATTATTGGAGCCTTTGCCGCACCGACCACTACTAACCGTTTGCCGCACTACGTTGCGAGAGCACATTGGATCAAAGCCCTACCACTACGGCATTGATGATTCTGCTATCGTTTTGAGAATCAAGTTTTCTCTTTCCTCTGCCTAGTTGCTTGAGCTTATTTTGTTCTGATAAATGATTTAGCCTTCTCAGTTGTCGATGTCGCTCTCCCAAACTCAACCTCTCATTTCGAATGTTGGAGCTTTACTGCGACTATTGTTGACCGGGAGGAGGCATGCTGTTTGTTAGAGAAATTTTAATTTGAAGTTTTCAACTAGGAAAATGTTATGGTTGCACTTATTTTGTTGGTTTTCTGAATTTGAATCTGGATTTTTTTATGCTTGTGTGTGTGTGAAGGGGTTACAATGGGTTTGAGTAGCTTTGCCTTCAAGATTGTAGCCTTTGGTATTAAACTTCATGCATTTTTTAGTTTGTTTAGAGGTTTCAATTTTGTTATCCTTGTTAGGTTTCATAAAAGGGTTGTCAATTGTGTTAATTTAGTCTCACAGTAGCATCTTTTGGCGTGGATGATCAGGTTAAAAAATATCTCAGTGAAGGAATGAATGTCAATGTGTTTGATGGAGAAGAGGAAGTCAAGATAATTAAGGTAAAAATTAATGTATAAATCTCTCAACTATTGTAGGCTTAAAGTGCTCTAGAAACAACTCAGTCCCTCTATCATTTGGGCGACTTCTCAAAATCCTTGGAATTTATTGATAAAGTTGTTCTTGTTTTCTCTCCAGATTGCACTAAGTTAACTTTTTCATTCTCTTTTAGTTTTATAAATATACTTTTTGTTTTTGTGTTTGAATAGTTACAATATAGTCTTAAAGTGAATGCATAAATAGGCATTGGCACTAGTGCAGGGAAGGCAAACGACAACGGTTATTTTGCACTTTTGGCTTCGGGTTCGCACCCAAGGCATATACTGCTGAGGTAAAAAGACTCTCATTTATGCCTCGGTTATTAACCCGAGGCAGAAAAAGTAATTATTGCCTCGGTTTCCTCCAACAGAGGCCTAATTGTGTATCAGAAATAAAAAAAAATATTGTCGACGGTGTCAGAACAACCTCTTCGAAGGTGCATCGGCGGTGCAGGCGGAATGAAGGGCTGCGTGCAATAGAACCTTCGTGATGGTTGCTTGGAGAAGACGAAGAAGGAGCGGTGTCGGAACAATCTCGTTGACGGTGAAGTGGCAGTGCAGCAGTGCAGGCGGAACGACACAACAGCGGCGTTGGTAGAACGGCGCAACAACGGTGTTGATGAAGGATTGACCCCAACCAAGGATGGAGGCACATGCTTAAGAAGACTAAGCATGTTTAGAAAGGAAGTTCACTAATCCTTCATCCTTTCATTTGTGTTTGTTATTTTTGATTCCCTAAGTTGACTTAGTTGAATCAACTTTAGTTGACTTGTTGACCTTTGACTAGGTTTGACTTGTTGACTATAGTTGACTTGACTTAAGCCAACATG
>Ga0214545_1004780_pt1 | contig 25137 bp, 17 predicted proteins | sample CNSS4metaG_FD_160064 | JGI IMG/M metagenome (GOLD analysis project Ga0214545, IMG submission 160064) | Root nodule microbial communities from cowpea collected in UCLA plant growth center, Los Angeles, California, USA - CNSS4 | ecosystem: Host-associated > Plants > Roots > Nodule | place: USA...
AATTATTTTTAGAAGATATTTTATCTTCTCATCACCTCACTAGTTTATCTCTAACATCATGTGTTCTGTTTATCATTTATTATTATTATTATTATTATTATTATTATTATTATTATTATTATTATTATTCTTATTAAATAATAATGGTTTAAATGTATCTAAGTACATCATCTATATTGTTATAATTAATATAGTTATCCTTAAAAATTCCACCATTAATATTATATATATATATATATATATATATATATATATATATATTATAGTTATTTTATATTATTATTATTATTTTATTTAATGATTAATTAACCCTATATATGTATCATAACACATAGTCATTTATATATATACATGAAATTTTTATATGTTTATAATTAATAAAATTATTATAATTATTTAACCATTTTTTATCCTAAAATTTTTTATAATCTTTATATTTATATATCCATAGTTTATTCGATTAGATACAACATACATAAAAAAAATGTATTAAAAAAAAATTAGGTGTTAGCATACTGAAAACATTGTGGTATAAATTTTGAGATTTTACATTTTCTTCCCCAGATACTACTTAATATATATATATATATATATATATATATATATATATATATATATATATATATATTAAAATAAATAAGGGTAAAAGTCTCTTATTTTCTCTTCTAATTCCCATGTAATATCTCCATTAGCTTCATCCATATGACTTTGACTGGAGGGATCTGTTTGCCTCTCAACTCTTTGACCTTCTTGTCCATAATTTGTACAGGCATTGTGTCAAATGTAAGGTTATTCTTTAATTGTACTATATAAGGTCTTATCACATGAGTTGGATCATAAATATATTTTCTTAAGTGAGACACATGAAAGACATTATGAAGGTTGGAAAAGAACGAGGGTAAACAAATTTGATAAGCAACAAGACCTATTTTTCTAAGAATTTGGTAAGGACCAATGAACCGGGGAGTGAGTTTCTTTGATTTCATCACTCTACCAATTACAATGGTTGGTATTACTTTCAAGAATACATGATCACCTTCTTGAAATTCAAGAGGTCGTCTTTTCTTATCAACATAACTTTTTTGTCTACTTTCAGTTGCTTTCAATTTGTCCCTAATCATTTTGATTTTCTCTGTTGTTTGTTGAATCATGTTAGGACCTAATACTAAACTTTCACCGGTCTCAAACTAACACAAAGGTGTTCTACATTTTCTCCCATATAATGCCTCATAGAGTGCCATACCTATGCTAGAATGGAAACTATTGTTATAGGTGAACTCAATCACAGGCAGGCATCAATCCCAACTATCATAATCTTCTAACACAAGGTCTCAGTAAATCTTCCAAAGATTTGATTGTTCTCTCTGATTGTCCATCAGTTTGGGGATGATATGCTGAGCTAAGATGGAGTTTAGTCCCCAAGGCTTGATGTAAGCTTCCCCAAAACTTAGAAGTAAATCTAAGATCCCTATCAGACACAATACTTGTTGGAACTCCGTGCAACCTCACAATTTCTCGTATGTACAATTCAGTCAATTTCTCCAATGAATACTTGATTTTAATGAGTAAGAAGTGAGCAAACTTTGTTAATCCATCCACAATAACCCATATGGAATCTAATTTTTGAATGGTTTGTGGCAAGCCAACTACAAATTGTTATACTATCCCATTTCCATTCAGGTATATCTAAGGATTGTGGCATTCCTGCTTGCTTTTGGTGTTCTATTTTAGCTTTTTGACAAACTAGACATTTTGCTACATATTGTGCCACTTTCCTTTTCATTTTGGGCCACCAATACGTTTTCTTGAGATCCTGATACATTTTTATTGTTCTCGGATGCATGCTTAATTTGCTTTTATGTGCTTCCTCTAGAATCATTTTTTTAATTTCTTCATTGTTGGGTACACATATCCTATCCTCAAATCTCAAAGTTCCTATCCTATCTATGCCAAAATTCTCTCCATCTTTTTATCCTTTCAATTTCTTTTTCTTTTGAATGAATTCATCACTTTCTTGTGCCTCATGGATTTGTTTTTGTAAATTGCTAGTGATTTGAATGAAGTTTAATTACATTTTATCATGGCTTAGGGTGACCGGAAAATTCATGTCTCTAAATTTTTCTAACAATTTCATTTCATGAATCATTAGTGAGGAGATATGTAATTTCTGCTTAAAGCACCTGCCACTACATTTACCTTTCCTGGATGATAATGTAATTCAAAATCATAATCTTTCAGAAATTCTATCCATCTTCTTTGTCTCATATTTAATTCCTTTTAGTCAAACAAGTATTTGAGACTCTTATGATCACTAAAAACTTCAAACTTACCACCATAGACATAATGTCTCTATATCTTAAGTGCAAAAACAATGGCAGCTAGTTCTAAATCATGGGTTGGGTAATTTTTCTCATGTGTTCTTAATTGTCTAGAAGCATATGCCACTACCCTTCTATCTTGCATAAGAAAACAACCTAATCCTATTTTGGAAGCATCACAAAATATAACAAAGTGTCTAGTAGGATCAGGTAATGCTAAAATAGGATAAGTGGTTAATCTTTTCTTGAGTTCTTGAAAACTATTCTCACATTTTTCTGTCCACACAAAAGCTTGGCCCTTTTTGGTGAGTTGGGTTAAAGGCAAAGCTATTTTAGAAAATCCCTCAATGAATCTTCTATAATATCCTACCAAACCGAGAAAACTGTGAATCTCAGTCACTGTTTTTTGTGGTTCCCATTGTAAAACTGCTTCTAGTTTGGTCGGATCCACTAACTCTCCCTTATTGGAAATCACATGTCCTAAGAATTTTACTTTCTCTAACCATAATTCACACTTAGACAATTTAGCATACAATTTCTTTTCTTTCAAGATTTGCAAGACAATCCAAAGGTGTTCCTCATGTTCCTCAAGAGTCTTAGAATAAATAAGAATGTCATCTATAAAAACAACCACATGTACATGTTCCTCGGCTTTCCTTTTCGTCCCACCATGTACATGTACTTCCACCACAGACTATTGCAAATTGGGAACGTCAACTTTTCCCGCTGCCTTAGCCTTAGCGGCCATCTCCTTCCTCAGCGACTGGAAGAGCGCCAAGTTCTTCTTCCCAGATTGCGCCATGTGCCCTACAATGATATATTAAACCTCGGATTAAAACAACAGAATTATTAACACAATTTAAGTAACAAACAGATACCTTTAATATCTATAATCGGATGAACCGAATTATAAACTCTAACTAAGCCCTTAGTGGGCAACTTATCAACAAACTTCATTAAGATCTCCACCACCTCCTTATCCCCCGTCGATAACTCATCCGTCCCCATATCCTTGTACCGAGAAGGGGTACCCTTCCAGCTAAATGGGAATTTTGTACTCCCATCTGCTTCAAGAAATAAGGTTTGCCTTCTTCCTTCACCACAACTTTGAAGTACTTGTCCTTAAAGTGCTTGAAAGACTGGGAAAATGCATCTAGTCTGCTGATACTAGGACGACTTATCAAAGACATCCAAGTAGTCGGCCAACGGGGTCTGGTGTCATAGAAATACAAGAAAGCGTAAGGAGAAGGCTCCAGGTATATAGATTGGCACAAGACGCGAAAGGCTTGCAAGTAGGCCCAACTATTCAGGTGCAACTGTGTAGGTGCCACATTTAGTGCGTGCAATACACCCATAGTAAAACCATCTAACGGTAGCTGCACATGTAGCTGAGAAAAATGACACATATACATGTAGAAGAACTTCTCTGTAGCCCCCTCCTGCCCGTGACATACACGGTCAATAGCGCTAACTCTCTCCAGGGAAACGATATCCCCGCTTACACCCTTTGAGATGACAGGCGTACAGTTTAACCAGGAGTTCAATAAGCAAGACCACCGGAACAAAGATGATTGATTATGGACGTCGGCAGCCACCCATCCATAACCGCCTTTGGCCGGCCAGTCACTCTCGGCCAACTCCTCAGGGGGATCTTCTCGGACCTCCCTCACCGTCTCCATAGGGATCCCACTTACCATACCTCCAGAACTAGTACCCTCTTCATCAACTTGCCTACCTCTACTCCTCTCCGACCCCATACTCTCACTACTAGATGTAGACAACGACAGGCTATCGCTACTGGACATACCTTTTTCTCGTGTTTTTGGAAAGATGTCAGTTGAAATTGGGAACTAGTCGGACAGTAAAATGCACACAAGACCTCTGAATACAAAACTCTCGCAAATGAACCAAGTAACCCCTCACTCGTTTTGAAATCCATATTTATAGCCCAAAATCCCAAAAGGCGAAAACCCCTTCCCGCCAAAACAACAACTCATACCAATCGACACCATCATTACAAGAGACGTGACTATTAAAAACGACGGCGCCAAAACTTCCTGATTTGACCCCTGACACCCCTTCACCTACCTTCAAACGGTTACCACTTTTAGCCTTAACATTATTCATCACACTTAAAGGTTGGGGACTGGTGTATCACACCTAGCCGGTTTCGCTAGCATATCAACACATATCACCCTTAACTGACACCTATGTCGGTCAAGGCTGGGGGACTGGTGTACCACACCAAGCTAACTTAACAAAATAATGATAAAACGATCACCATACCAAAGCATTCGAGTAACCGGCCTAGGCTGGCCTAACCGGCCAAAACTGGTAACCTAGACGTCTAAAGGAACAACCTGCCTAAGACGACACATGAGCAACACAAACCGCCAAGGAAAGTAGTCGGCTTAGGCCGACAACTTCAATATATTGAGTAAAATGGAAGCCCCCCGTGTTATATAGGTCCTAAGGGCCTGGGTTAGGGCCCAGGCCCACTTACAGCCCAAGCTAGAGCCCAAGCCAAGGCCCGACCCATGGGATAACCAGACATAATTAAAGCTCTATAAATACATGTGGACCCCAATAATTAAAGGTACACATTCATTAATCACAGATTTGACCTTTTTGAGAGTTTTGACTCACTTGAGCTTCGGAATCCCTTCTGCAGGTAACCCCTCCTGGGTCCAAACCGACATGTACCAACCGGGAAGAGGCCAACTAAGGAGATAGCGGACTACATGGGTAAGGTGACGCTTGTGCCTAACTTATCTTGTTTGTTATCTGTAGGATCAGTAAAATTTCACCATAATATAATACAAATTATTATATAGAATTCATAATATATAATATATAATACATATAATATATAATATACAATATATATTTTATTATTATATGGTATAATATATAAGATATAATGTATAATATAATAATAAAATAACGTAAATCAATTATATCAATAATTTATTATTAAAATAATATAAATAACAAATATTAGGGAATAAAAATATTTATCGAAGTTCAAAATGAGAAATCGAATTGAATAATTTAAAATGATTTTGCAAATTTCAAGTTTAAAAACATAATAACAAAAATTAAGTACTTATTTTAACAAATAAATTTTCTTTAATGTAGTTATATTAACATAATTTAGTCCAAAATATTTGCTCTTACATACACCAAAATAAAACAATTGAATTATTCCAAAAATAATATTAAAAAAACCAAAATATAGAAATTTAAAATTGAACCAATAATTTTGATAAAATGGTGATGAAAAAAAATTAAATTTAAAAGTATATTTATTGTAAATGGTAAACAGATATAAAGGTTAGGAAAAAATAACTTCAAAATGGTTTTATTGTGGCTGGAACCATTTCTGTTTAAATAATAATCATTTTTATTATCAACAATGTATTGGTTACCCAACAAATGAAGAAATTTTAATAGTCATTTAAATACAATAATGTATAATAAGTAAGACTTCATAAATAATTCATTAAAAAAATTAGGTTATCTGAAATGAAAAACGCATAAAATAATTAAATAGAAGTTGTAGATTATCTAGAATTTAAAGCAAATGACGTCTTGAAACATTACAATACCCAAATATGTCTCTAGCGGGAAAGACTAAATAAATTTAATAAAGACAAACATATTTTTGTTCAAAGGAATATTGGCTTCTTCAATAGAGTCCAGTGATAACACCTTTTTTGCTGATTCTCTTTAGTGGATTGTTCAAGTCATTAGTGCTTGAATTATCTTTTGGTACCTCAACTAATGGGGCCACAATCACTTGATTCATTTGTAAATTTCTTCAATAAATCCTATGAAACAGAAAACAATATTAGACCAATTTAAGCTTTAAAAAATATTAAATTAAATTAAAAAAAATGTATTACAAATTAACTATACCTCTACAACATCCACACACGAATCTTAAATTATACGTTCATTTTCCCTCCTGAATTCTTCATTACCAGCATATACATCCTTGAAAAACATTAACATTTGACATAAATTGTGTTTGTAAAGAAAGAAATAAATAATAAAAATATAAATTATAAACAGAAATTAATAAAACATAGTTCTCATCACTGACACTACTAAAAATTCAAATATTACATGGGAATTTTCTTGCAAATTTGTTAAAGAAAATTGCAAGAAAAGACTTTTTCCTGCTATTTTTTCTAAGAACTTTAATTGGCAGGTAATTCTTGGTGAGTAATTATTTCCTACAAAATTATGAAATTCGCAAGTATTTTTTACAACATTTTTTTGCAAAAAGTGTTTTATACAAAATATTTTGCAAAAAAATTGGTAGCAATTTCCTGCAATTTTTTTTCTCATAACAAAATTTATAAATATTTCCTACGAAAAAAATTTCAAAACAAAATTGGCAGGAAATATGGATTTTTTTAGTAGTGTGACTTCATGGCAAAATCATTAAACTTATCAATTATACCAACATCAAAACATACTTTCTTAATTCTGAAAGACTATTCAAGTTTAAAGGTCTGATCATTCCTACTCTCGATTATAAATAACAGACTTTTATCCACCAGTTCAGCAAATTCCTTTGCCAAATGTTCAGAAACAAAATTCTAGATATAGAAAAAAAGTTTATATCATTTTGAAAAGAAATATGCAACCAATAATAGAAATAAATGTCTTTGTTCAGAAACAACATTCTACCTTATCATGACCCTGCAATATATTTGCACAACCTTTGTTTATAAGGGCAGTTGCATCTCCATCAAACAACACAAATGTTGTTGAATCTGATGAGTCAATGACTCAAATTTTAACCCTATATTTGACAAATTATTACACATAAATTAAAATTTAATAGTTACAACTAACATTAAATTAAAAGTAAAATAAAATGAATATTAAGACATTAATTTAATATTATCTTGGAAAAACTTTGATGACATGTTTATTACACTTCTCGCAAAAAAAAAAAAATCTTAGAATTTGGATAAACATCCTTGTTACAAACACAAGCAGTATACCACCAATCTTCCTCGATGACAATATGTTTAATGGTTCCAAACACAAGCGGTTACCTTTGAATGACATAAAAAATTTTAGATAATTCATTATGTTAAAAGAAAATATAGAACTAATCACATGTTATTACCTGTTTACAATCTTTGAGACCTTATATGTCATTTCTAGGTGTAAGGCTTAAGAACTCATCTTCAACATTATATTTAAAGTTTTGTAAAAGCTGATTTAAGCCTTGTGATGAAGATTAAGTGTTTTCAAACATTCTGTAAAGTAATAAAACATAGTCAAAACATGACATATAACAATATATTATCTATAAAATGTAATATGTATATGTAAATTTCAACATTTCAAAATTCGTTAAATATACAAATAACATACCTAGATTTTAGTTCAGATGCCTCTTTAGAATCAACATTATACTGTATTCTAGTGCAATACTTAAAATTATGGACTTGACCTTATCTATATTACAAATATAACAAAACTAAAAAAAAAAGTCATAATAAAGAAAAAATATAAGGATATGATGAATATTAAAATTATACCTTGAAAGCTTTTAACTTTAGCAAACTCTATACTTATTACAACATTTTGTACTTCTCCAATGGAAAGAAAACCATTCAGTTTATCAACATAAGTGCCAAACAAAGTACACTCAATGCGAAACCTACAATTTACATTCACGTTTAAAAAAATTAGAAGTTTTATGTCAGATACCAAAAATATATATATATATATATATATATATATATATATATATATATATATATATATATAGATACAAGTTTTGAAATATATATTACCCATCAGATTCTATGGCAATGACATTCAATTTTGTTTTATTTTCATCTACTTGCAGCTCTCTTTCAGTTCCAACCCCTACCAGTACTCTTAAGATATCTACATAATAACAAGATTCAATGATTTAAATTAAATAATAGTAAGAAAAAAAAATAAAAAATGACCATAGATAGTTATTACATATAAACTTACTTACTAAATAATCTTGGTCAAACTCAATGGAAGATAATACAGACAAAGGTATGTAATCATGTTTGATATCTGGAACCAACTTCGCATCAAGCAAAGTAACTTTTGTTCCGAACTGAAAATTGATCTTATAAGGATGGTGTGATGTTCGGTATATTCCCCCATTTGGAGTAGTGCTGAAATTTTGGATTCCATACACCTTGCCTTCAGATATCTCATTCTGAAATTTGTAAATAAGAGTACGTCGAATGGAAGCATGTATTTTGCCTCCCTCCTGTAAAATATGCACAAAAATCAAATATTAAAAATATAATGAAGTATTCATTGAACATGTTACAAAATAGTAAGTTAATATTACCTGTTTGTCTTGAAAAACTAACTCCATAGAGAAATGACACTTTTGTTTACTAAAGTCTGGAATAAACCATGATCGTATGACCTTAGCAATGATGTTCCAGTTCTCTTTGGTTGGAGTAACTTCACTTATGTTATGTGAAAACTATAGATGTCAAATAATATCTCATGTTTTATACAAATAGATGAAAACAAAACTCTTTATAAATATGCAAAAATACATTTCATAAAACTCATTAAAGTGGTCATTGAAATACAATTCTGGAAAAATTGATCATTTGGAAATACTGTAGTGAAAATATTTGAAAGAGATATCATTGTCAAGAAAAGCAATCTAACTTACATGGAAAAAATAATGCTTTCTAGTCAACAAATTTCTGAACAGATGAAAGCTATTTTGAACATATGAAAGAAAGCCATAAACCCTAGTTCTAAAACAAAAATACATGTAGTTCATACCTCCAGAAAAGTACATCTGCTGAAAAGTATTGGTCAAGTGATAAAAGCTTGTTAAAGAAGCAAAGCAAAATATATTTGAAAAGGAAACACAAACTAACTGACATGACATTAGTTACCTGCACAATTCGTGGGAGATCAAACAAATTTCTTGAGTAGTGTAAATTATGATATACATTAGAATACTAAAACATAACTATTACGTCAAAAGATTTTGTTTTTTAAAGTCTTCATCAATATGTAACCAAAAGTAACTATTACTTTTATTAATTGAATGAATAATAAATAAAATAAGGAATTAAAATCAAATCTATGCACCACAATTAGAAAAAAAATGGTGGAATTTTGGTAAAAATTTTTTGTACCTGTTCGAAAGTTGTTCCTGGAGAGAACAAACAAGATAAGTTAGGCACAAACGTCACCTTACCCGTGTAGTCCGCTATCTCCTCAGTTGGCCTCTTCCCGGTTGGTACGTGTCGGCTTGGACCCAGAAGGGGTTACCTGCAGAAGGGACTCTGAAGCTCAAGTGAGTCAAAGCTCTTAAAAGGTCAAATAAGGTGATTAATGGAGTAATGAATGCGTACCTTTAATTACTGGGGTCCACGTGTATTTATATAGTATTAATTATGTCTGGTTATGCCATGGGTTTGGGCCCTAACCTAGGCCCTTAGGTGGACCCATTGAATACTAGGGGGCTTTGATTTTGCTAAGTATATTGGGGTTGCCGGCCTAAGCCGACTACTTTCCTTGGTGTTTTGTGTTGCTCATGTGCTGTCTTAGGCAGGTTTTCCTCTAGATGTTTAGGTTACCAGTTTAGGCCAGTTAGGCTTAGGTTAGCCCAACCTAGGATGATTACTTGAATGCTTTGGTATATAGGTATCGTTTTATTGTTTTATTATTATTTTGTTGAGTTCGCTTGGTGTGGTACACCAATCCCCTAGCCTTGGCCGATATAGGTGTCGGTCAAGGGTGATATGTGTTGATATGTTAGCGGGGCTGACTAGGTGTGGTACACCAGTCGCCCAGCCTTTAAGTGTGATGAACAGTGTTAAGGCTAAAGGCGAGAAAGGGTTAATGGTAGGTGAAGGGATGTTAGGGGTCAAATCAAGGGGTTTTTGCGCCGTCGTTTTTAAGACTCGTCTTTTGGAATGATTGTGTTGGTTGGTATGGGTTGTTATTTTGGTGGGAAGGGGTTTTTGCCGTTTGGGATTCTGACCTATAAATGTGGATTTTAAAACGAGTAAGGGTTTATTGGTTCATTTGCGAGAATTTCCAGTCAGAGATCTTGTGTGCGTTTTCTTGTCCGACTAGTTCCCAATTCCAGCCGACATCTTTCCAGAAAAAAGAGAAAAGGTATGTCTAGTAGTGATAGCATGTCATTGTCTTCGTCTAGTAGTGAGAGTATAGAGTTTGGGAGGAGTAGAGGTAGACATGTTGAAGAGGAGAGCACCAGTTCTAGGGGGTATGGTAGGCGAAATCCCTATGGAAACGGTGAGGGAGGTCCGAGAAGACCCCCCAGAGGAGTTGGTGGAGAGTAACTAGCCGACCAAGGGCGGTTACGGGTGGGTAGCTGCCGACATTCGTAATCAATCATCCTTATTTCTGTGGTCTCGCCTGTTGAACTCTTGGCTGAATTATACACCTGTTATCGCAAAAGGTGTAAACGGGGGTATTGTTTCCCTGGAGAGGGTGAGCGCCATCGACCGTGTGTGTCACAGGCAAGAGGGGGCAACCAAGAAGTTCTTCTATATGTACATGTGCCACTTTTCTCAACTACATCGGTTGCCGCTGGACGATTTCACTATGGGTGTGTTGCGCGCGTTGAACGTTGCACCTACACAGCTGCACCCAAATAGTTGGGCTTACATGCAAGCCTTCCGCATTTTGTGCCAATCCCTATATTTGCAGCCTTCTCCTTACGCATTTCTGTACTTCTATGATACTAGGCCCCGCCAACCGACTACTTGGCTATCTCTGATAAGTCGTCCCAACATCAGCAGATTGGACGCATTTTCCCAATCCTTCAAGCATTTTAAGGACGGATACTTCAAAGTTGTGGTGAAGGAAGAGGGCAAGCCCTATTTCTTGAACGCAGATGGGAGTACGAAGTTCCCGTTTAGCTGGACGGGGACCCCCTCTTGGTATAAGGATATGGGCACCGACGAGTTGTCGACGGGGGATAAGGAGGTGGTGGAGACCTTGATGAAGTTTGTTGATAAGTTGCCCACTAAGGGCCTAGTTAGAGTTTATAATTCGGCGCACCCGATTATTGATATTGAAGGTATCTGTTTGTTACTTAAATTGTGTTAATGATTCTAAGTTGTTTTAATCGGGGTTGAATATGTTATTGTAGGGCACACGGCGCAATCGGGGAAGAAGAATTTGGCGCTCTTCTAGTCGTTGAGGAAAGAAATGGATGTTAAAGCCAAGGCAGCTGGGAAGACTGATGTTCCCAACCTGCAGGAATCAATGGTCGAGGTACACGTGCACGGCGGGACGAAGAGGGAGGCCGAGTTGCCGCCTCGACCCCGTAAGGGGAAGGATGTGAAAAAGGTGAGGGCAGCATTACTCGGGGCGGGGTCAGCTAGTGGGTCGGGGTCGGTCAGTGGGGCGAAGGGACCGGAGTCCGGCTTGATCGAGTTGTTGGAGATATCTGTCAAAAAAGATATTGCGATCAACCTCCCAGATACCATCATCAACTCCATTGATGGTATGGAGGCGGATCATATTGTGAGGACGATGGTTGAGTTTGGAAGCAAAGCATTGATATTAAGTTGTCGTGTTGGGTCTCTATATCGATGGGAAGTAAAGGAGGGAGGTAGGGAAAGAGTGGAAGAGTTGCAGGGAAAGGTGGACAAGTTTGAGGAGGAGAGGGCCGCGTGGAAGAAAGAAATGGATAGTTGGGAGGAGGAGAGAAAAAGGTTCGGAACATGGAAGGTTCACTGTCTGAACTCAGAGGGAAAATTGAACAAGAAGATAAAAGATTTGGAGGCAGACTACGATGAGCTGAAAGAAAAATATGATGGTGTTGTAGGTGAACTTGATGACTTGAAGAATTACATCATCCAAGAGCATATCAACGGCTTTGAGAAGGGTTTGCGGCAGACAACCTTTTTTGACCAAGATGTTGACGCCGCAGACTCAAAATTTGATATGAACAAGGATGTTGTTGATGGGAAGCTTGTCAAGGAGGTTGAGAGCAGTCCGGACGAGGAGGCGAAGAAGGAGGCGACCGAAGAGGAGAAAGAGGCGGATGATGCCGCGGAGGTGGCCCATGATGCAACAGAATAGGACTTTGATTTTTAATGATTTAAAAATATTATTGAGCCTATGTCTGTAATAATTGCTACATTATGTTCGTGATACTTGGTACATTGCTTTTGCGTTTATGTTTAATGTGATTGATTTTTTGTTTGCTATTTTGTGTACTGGATGATGATGATTTGTGATGTATGTTATGTTTGGCGAAATCGATTGCATGTTAAAGGTGTTTGACCCAGGCCGCTTACTTGTGGTAAGGGTGTTCAACCCAAGCCGCTTACTTGTGGTAAGTGTGGGGAACTTAAACGAATTTACCACGAGTTAAGGGTGTTCGACCCAGGCCACTTACTTGTGGTAAGGGTGGGGAACTTAAACGAATGAGAAGTCAAATTGAGAGCAGTCATAAAGTTGGGAACCCTTTGTATTATTCATTGAATCTGGGGTGCCTCGTTAAAACCTCCCTGGCCAAAACCCTTCTTAGGGAAAAACGACCAGGTGAGAAAAAGGAGTACACCCAGGGTTACAAGTATTTGGTTCAATACAGTATACATTTAACTAAATTAGAATTTGAGGTGGGACACATTCCAAGTGTTGGGTATTTCTTCCCCAGATAAATGTTCCAAGCGATAAGCTCCTCCTCTTGTGTCTTCACGTATGCGGTATGGGCTGTCCCAGTTGGCGGAGAACTTGCCATCCTTCTTTCTTGCCCTGTTGGCCATTTTCCATACTAAGTCTCCGCTTACAAACGATCATGGACATAGGTTTACGTTATACTTTCTGGCAGCTCTTCGTTTAGCGGCTAAGTTACGTATATGGGCTTTTTCCCTGAGTTCGGGTAGGAGGTCAAGATGAGTGGCCATGTTTTGGTGGTTGCGGGTTGGGTCGTACAGTTCTCGGCGCAGGGATGGTTCGCCAATTTCGACCGGTATCATGGCGTCTACACCGTAAACTAGGCTGAATGGGGACTCGTTTATTGATGATTGAGGGGTGCACCTGTAAGCCCATAGCACTTCTACCAGCTCCTCGGGCCATCGGCCTTTGGCACTATCTAATCTCTTGCCCAATTCCACTAGGATAACTTTGTTGGCCGCCTCTGCTTGTCCATTTGTTTATGGGTGCTCTACAGAACTTGTGATGTGTTTAATGCCCAGACCAATGTAGAACTTGGCTAGGTCCTTATCTATAAATTCTCGGGCATTGTCGGTGATGATAGTATGTGGAACACCATATCTACATATAATATTTTTCCAAACGAACTGCTGGACTTGCTGGGTCGTGATCGTGGTCAACAGCTTGGCCTTTATCCATTTGGTGAAATAGTCAACGGCTACAATCAGGAATTTCACCTGCCCTTTGTCAGGGGAGAAGGGGCCGAGGATATCCATTCCCCATTTAGCAAAGCGCCATGGGGATAGTATGGAGTGGAGTTGTTCTTGTTTCTAGTGGATGAGGTTGCCATGTTTTTGGCATGGTTTGCACTTTTTGACGTAGTCTTGGTAGTATGCTTCTATAGTCGGCCAGAAGTAGCCGGCTCGAAGGATTCTAGTGGCCATAGTGTGTGCGCCAGAATGGTATCCGCAAATGCCTTCGTGTAACTCCTTAATGATATACTGCGCTTGCTCTGTAGTGACACATTTAAGAAGCGATTGGGCGTATCCGCGTTTTTAGAGGTCATCGCCTATCATGGTATACCTGGCGGCCTTAGCCAGCCAAGTTTTGTCAGCATCTTGGGGTGGGTTGCCGGTTTGGAGGTATTGGATATAAGGGGTGGTCCAATTGTGGGTTTGGGGAGGGGTGGTATTGTCGGCTGGGAAGTGGGTCAGGTTGTGGCAGGTATTTGTGATGGAGAGTGTAGATAATGTTTGCTATAATAGGGATCGGTGGCAGCTTTTTAATTTGGTGCTGGCTAATTTGGACAAAATGTCGGCTCTGATGTTGTCGGTCCTGGGGATGTGTTCGATGCGGACTCATTCAAAGGCGGATTGGATGACTGCGCGAACCAGATGGTAATATTGTAAAAGGATGGGGTCTTTAATCTGGAATTTGTCATTTAGGTATCCTACAGTAAGCTTGGAGTCGGTTTTGCACATTAACATCTTGACACCAACTTTGCGGGCAAGGGAAAGGCCGGCAAGGATGGCTTCGTATTCGACTTGGTTGTTGGATGTTTTGAAGGCAAAGTGGAGGAACTTTTCAATGAGGATATCGTTAGGCCCTTCTAACACGATGCCAGCACCGGCACCTTTCGGATTCGAGGAACCATCTACATGAAGCGTCCACTGGTCCTCTATGGGTGTTTACTGGAGGTCATTAACAAAATCTAGGAGGCATTGGGCTTTGATGGGGTCATGGGGTTCGTAACGAATGTTGAATTCCGACAGCTCGACGACCCAGGATGACATCCGTCCTTCTAGGTCTGGTTTTTACAATATTTTTTGGATTGGGTAGTCGGTTTTGACGATGATGTTGTGGTTTTGGAAGTATGGGCACAGGCGGCGAGCTGCATGGACCAAGGACATGGCTAACTTCTCTACCATTTGATACCTGGTTTCAGGATCTTGCAGCGTCCTGCTAACGAAGTAGACAGGATGCTGCATGCCTTCTATGTCTTGGACAAGTGCGGCGCTGACGGTGTGGTCGGTTGCGGTGATGTACACTAGCAGGGGTTGACGAGTGTCCGGCTTGTGGAGGATAGGTGGTGAGGTGAGAGTGGTTTTTAGTTTCTGAAATATTTGTTCACAGTCATCTGTCCATGTGAACTGGGCAGATTTCTTGAGGAGTTGGACTATGGGTTGGGTTTGTTCAGCTAGTTTGGGTAGGAAGCGGGAAATGGCTGTAAGATGGCCTATGAGGCGTTGGACTTCTTTTTAGATACTTTTGGTTACATATTGATGAAGACTTTAAAAAATAATATCTTTTAATGTAATAGTTACGTTTTAGTATTCCAATATATATCTGCTCAAGAAATTTGTTTGATCTCCCACCAATTGTACAAGTAATTAATGTCATGTCAGTCATTGTTTATTTTTCAAATATATTTTGTTTTGCTTCTTTAACAAGCTTTTATCACTATTAGCCATATTTGACCAATACTTTTTAGCAAATGTACTTTTCTAAAGGTATGCACTACAAGTATTTTTGTTTTAGAACTAGGGTTTATGGCTTTCTTTCATCTGTTCACAAATGGCTTTCATCTGTTAAAAAATTTGTTGACTAGAAAGCATTGCTCTTTCCATGTAAGTTAGATTGCTTTTCTTCACAATGGTATCTCTTTCAATTTTTTTTTCAATACAATATTACCAGATATTTAGTTTTTCCATAATTGTATTTCAATAACCACTTTAATGAGTTTTATGAATTGTCTTTCTGCATATTTATAAGGAATTTTGTTTTCATCTATTTGTATAAAACATGCAATACTTTTCGACATCTATAGTTTTCACATAACCATGATACTATCTAGTTTACAATGAATAGGTTATGCGTATGACTACGTAATAGGTGGCCCTTTCTTAATTATAGTCTTCCTAATAAAGCTTTGTTTTGTAATTTAAATTCAATTTCCAATTTTATGTTAGTAGTATTGTTGAAGTTATACACTTTCTACGCTAATCAAAGTTTTTCTGCTTTTTTTACACAGTTTCCAAATCCATGTCTATCATACGGATTAAGTTCGACGTCAACTTTATTTATTTTTAAATTACTATACTACTATATTTTAAATTTTATATTTTAGATTTATATTGTATATTATACATACATATATATATATATACATATATATATATATATATATATATATATATATATATATATATATATTTTATATATAGTCTGTCTTTTCTTTATATTCAATTTAAGACTGATCTGAACTCATTTTTCACTATTTCATTTCGCATACAACGCGTGTGACTTTAATATGTCTCTATGTGAAGTTCAAAAACAATCCAGAACATAAGTGAAGTTACTACAACTAAAGAGAACTGAAACATCATTGCTAAGGTTATACGATCATGGTTTGTTCCAGATTTTAGTAAACAAAAGTGTCATTTCTCTATGGAGTTAGTTATTCAAGACAAACATGTAATATTAACTTACTATTTTGTAACATGTTCAATGAATACTGCATTATATTTTTTATTTTTTATTTTTATGAATATTTTGCAGAGAGGCAAAATACATGCTTCCATTTGACATACTCTTATTTAAAAATTTCAAAATGAGATATCTGAAGACAAGGTTTATGGAATCCAAAATTTCATTGTTGCTCCAAATGGTAGAATATACCGAACATCACACCATCCTTATATGATCAATTTACAGTTTGAAACAAAAGTTACTTTGCTTGATACGAAATTGGTTCCAAATATCAAACCTAATCATACCTTTGTCTGTATTATCTTCCACTTTGACCAAGATTATTTAGTAGGTAAGTTCATATGTAATAGCTATCTATGGTCATTTTTTATTTTTATTTTTTTTACTATTATTTGTTTTAAATCGTTGAATCTTGTTATTATGTAGATATATTAGGAGTACTAGTAGGGGCTGAAACTAAAAGAGAGCTACAAGTAGATGGAAATATATATATATATATATATATATATATATATATATATATATATATATATTTATTAGTATCAACTTCGTCTATACTGACTTAAATAAATATCAATATTTAAAAAAAAATTATAGTGTCCACTAATCACACCCTAATCTTATATATTTTAATTTTTTTTAATAATTAGTATTTGCTAAGCAAACAATGATATAATATATAAAATATTAAAAATAAATAAGGTAAGAGTACATTAGGTTGAGGTTAGAGCATGAAACTAAACCAGAACATCCTTTTGTTCATGGTTATTTTGTATAAGAGTTAAAACACCTTTCAAATGTTTTCTTTAATTTAAATTCATTTTTTTTGATAAAAGAAATGTTAAGTCCATACTGACTTTATTTATTTTAATATTTTTATACTTTGTGTTCACCTACCAAAAGCTAACTTAAATAAATAAAATGTTAAAATAGTTTGTAGTGAGGTGGTGGAGTTTTATTATTTAGTTCCGGAGGATTTTACTCCCGTTGCAGACAGATTGCAGGTCTTACAACAATTTCATTTGTATCATAGTAATTTTAATTTTAAGACAATTCTTAATTCTTTTATATTTAAGAAAGTTTATATATCTTGCAGAAGAGTTCAAATTATCTTTTAAATAGATTAATTGATACGATTCATGAGGAGGAAAACTATAATATTAATAGAGATGATGAGTCAGATCAAACTACTAGATAATCTTGTACGAATATACCACCAAAGAATGTTAATATTAAATCTTTTAAAACAAGAACATTTAATAAAAACTCATGAAGTTCAGAATTTCTCAAATTCTTTGTAAATAAAATTATTATACTAATAAGTTAATCATTTTAATTTTTATTCATAAGGAAATTTTTATATTTTTATTGAAAATATTTTTTATAATAATTCTTATTTTTTGTTATGTATTTTTCTATCATGGATTTTGTATAATTCTCATGTTTTGTTCAATTTTTTTTTTAATAAAAAATCGAGTAAACTTCTACCTACACATGAGTTAAAACATTTTTCTTCTACTAAACATTTTTTCTAAGTTCTCATCTTGGAAATTTCTTAAATTTAAAACAGAACATAGAGACTTAAAAGAGTTTGTATTTTATAACGGACACGCTTTACGCACTATTCATTAATGTACATATAATATGATGGAATGAATATATTGTATATTATCCTTTCCTTTTCGAGTCTTAGAAAAACTCACCGCTTATCTATGAAATGAAAGCATTATCATGCATAAAATAACCTTTGACCAACATTTCTTTAATCATGTCCAAACAATTTTTATAAATAAACATTTCGGCACAATTTTCAATTATGTTACTTGTTTCCATTGTCATAATTATTTGCTTAAATACACAAATTTAATCATGTTTTGAATGATAGTATATTGCAAAGCTTAAAAATTATATGAAATATGATTTTTTTTTATCAATAAAACCAAATTAAATTAATAAAATAATTAGGTTACCTCGTTCCATATAAACAACATAAACAAAAGCTCAAAAAGTATTATCCGTCTGAATGTAACTTTTGTTTGCATATAGATACCGGTTTTAGAAAATTTTTAAACATAAAGATCCCATGTACATGAAATTTTTAGCATCTACCCACCTCTGCTTAGCTACTCGATTACGATTTATAATTGCATAACCTAGTTTATAACACTTTCTAAAAAAAATCTTTGATTAATGATCAATTTTAGTGACAAAAAATAATTAATCACAATACTAATTAATTTATATACCAATTTATAAAATAAAAGTTATTAGTAACTTAAATAATTTCAAAAAATTATAATTTGTCTCTAAATTAGTCACTTACATTAGTACCTAGATTTTGGTTATCAAAATAATTTGTGTCTAAATTAGTCTTTAATTAGAAAATTGATTTATAAATTAGTCTCTAAACATATTTTTTTGTCATAAAATTAATTACTATTTGATAGTTTTTTTGCTGTGACCTCACAAACAATATTAAATATCAACAAAATAAAAATCTAAGGTGAATTGCATAATAAATTATTCTAACCTAAGACATGTTCAAATAACTTTATTTTTTACTATTATGACATGGTATTAATATTTTACTTTAAATTAAATGTTTAATTAAAAACTCTAATGATTTTTAATTGTTAATATATATATATATATATATATATATATATATATATATTGTGTTGTTTTTTTTGTATGAGAGAAGATGGTCGAAGATTTGATATTAATGAGTTGTGAACAAGCTTATAAAAGAGATCAAGATACCAACCTAAAATCTTAAAACAATGAGTTTATGAATCTTTTTACTTCTATATTTATCTTTTTCATTTTTATTTAATATGAAACTTCTAACTCACTTTGAATTTTTAATAATATTTCTGTTAAGTGTGACTCTCTCCATATTAAGACACCTCCCTCTCAAGAGAAAATCTACTTGAGACTATTCTTTTGAAATGTTGTTCTACAAGACACGTTTTCCTCAAACGGAAGACTTTTTATACGAAGAACCCTTACACACATTTTATGGATTTTAACATTTTGTTAATAATTAATATTAAACATTTTATTAAATACAAAGACTAAATACAACATTTAAAGAACTAAACTGAAATCATATATGTAAGAAGCAATTATTATAAAAATAGAGACACGAGTAAGAAGTATCGAACAAGATAAGTCTTCGACCTGGATTATTATAATACTAAAAAGCATTATTATCTTATTTGAGTTGGTGTATATGTTCATTCATTTGGTTGTTCTATCCACTGAACTATTCAAGCGTTGATCATGTCTTCAAATTTTCTTATGTTACAGTCAATCCATTTGTGAGAGATGTTCTACTATTTTTTTTTTTTCTGTGACATTTACTTATATCTTTGACCACGTTGCAAATTCTAAAACTCAATTAGATGGTTAAGGTGAAGAAACATAGATGATAAATAAAATAAAATAAAGTGAAAATAATTCTTTAAGACCTCAAGTGTACCTATGATATATATTATTTAATGCCGATCATAAATAAAATAGAAAATAAAAATAGGGACATAAAACATATAACTAAATAATATATATATTCAAATGATGAAAACCTAATGCTTCTTTTAAAATGATCACGTGTGACTATAAAAAAAGACTTTTAATCTTGATTGTTGACGTGTTGTGGAAATTAACAATTTTAAGTCATACATTATATAATTATAAACTAAGATGTGATTTGATACAGTCCCAATAAACTATTATACGTAAATTATTTTAAAAGTCATACCCTATATAATTATACGTTTTCGTGGCCCTAGTTAATTAGGTATATGAACTTCACATCGTGGAAACCATAAACAACGTTATAGTAATGAAATTTAAGACTATTTTTTTTAATTTTTCTACTTGCATGGTGGCAAAAAATAAAAAATAAAAAATTCTATAAATAGCCTCGACATTAGAGTGGAATCCTCAAGTTTTTGACTCTCCATTTCACACCCTTCTTCTATTGTTCTTTCTTGAAGAGTTTGATATAATGTCTCCATTGCTCTTGTTTGGTTTGGTGTTTTTAAGCCACTTCAAGGGTGGATTGAATACACCATTGCCACCTCCAAACTTTGGAGATCGTGTTTCCGTTCTCAGCATAGATGGTGGTGGCATCAGGGGAATTATTCCGGCCACTGTTCTTATTTACTTGGACAATGCTCTTAAGGTCCGTTTTCTATTATATTATCACTGTGTCTGCGTTCAAACTTTTTAACAAGTTAATCGTTAAGAATCTAAGTATGAGTCTAAATTTCACATTGATTAGAAATGAGAAAGTAAAACATTATATAAGAATAAAAATTCAGAAACTCATTATTTTAGAATTTTGAATTGAAAGTAGTGTCAATGCTTTATCTGATTGGGTTCAAGTTTTAGCGTTTGTGTTTTTGTTGCAGGCAAAGGATCCAACAACATCGTTGGCAGATTATTTCGATGTGATATCAGGAACAAGCACTGGTGGAATCATGAGTGTTATGTTAGCAGCTCCAAACGCATCCGATTCCAATCGTCCTCTCTTTAATCCATCACAAGTCGTACAGTTCTACAAGAGATATGGCCCTGACATTTTTAAACCTAGGTTGGTATCAAGCTCATAAAATTTGAGTTAACATACTCATAACAACTATTTGAGACATTTTTCAGACAAGAACAATTGTTTAAGACATATGAGAGTTAAATATGTCTTTTGTCAGACAAAAACGGCTGTTTATGATATATTAGAATTAAATATGTTTTTAGTTTTTTAACTTTCAGTCAAAATTAAAATTAATACGTTTTTGAAACTTTGGTCAAATTTAGTCTTCTAACTTTAGATATGCGTGAATTAGTCGTTTTAACTAAATTTTGTTAAGTTTATTTGACTCTTAAAATACGTTTTATGATAACATTTGAGTTGTTTAGACCGTTTGATTATTTTCGTTACGGTGTTAAATGAAAAACATATTTGAAATGTCAAATAAACTTAACAAAATTTGGTTAAAATGACTAAATTTGGTTGAGAAATTAAATTTAACCAAAATTTTAAAAAGGAAATAATTTTAATTTTCACTAAAAACTAAGAAAAAAAAACATATTTAACCCAACCTGTTAGATCATCATAGTTAAATTTATGTCAAGAAATTTTTTCTACTAAATGGATTATAACTGGTATAATAAGTCATCATAAAAAAAAGTTAGTTTTATGCTAAAAGTTTTGGGTTCTTGTGATGCAAAACCATGTAGATCTATCTTGGATCCCATTCAATGTCCCAAGTATGATGGAAAGTTTTTACGAAATATAGCTCGTCAGATACTGAAGGATTTAGTTCTCGATCAATCGTTGACCAACTTGGTAATTCCCACTTTTGACGAGGACAAAATCCATCCAGTTATATTCTCAAACTACAAGGTTAGCATGCTATAATAAAATTTATCTACATCTATATATTCACGAAAATGTCTTATAAAATTGAATATTGCTCGTGCTTCTTCAATGATGCAGCTGAAGACAGAAAGTTACTTGAATGCGAAACTCTCAGACATAGCTCTTGGAACTTCGGCTGCACCAACTTATTTTCCATCTCACGAATTTCAGAATGATGGTGTTAGTTTCGATTTGGCTGATGGTGCTCTCGCTGCTAACAATCCCGTAAATATTCCACCTCCCAATAATCTTATATCATTTAGAAATCGAGGTCTAAGACGGTTTAAATACCACTTTTTTCTTTCACTTTCCGATATGTCTTTTAAAAACAAAACCATGACGAACATGCTTCAAAGTAGGAGTGGGCAAAAATTCTAATTTTCTTGATCTAATATATTTTGTTCCGATCGAATCCATTTAAATTCTATTTTATTAAATATCCAATCCATTTAAAATCCATTTTAATGGATCTAGATTTCAATCTAATCTACATTTTATATATTTTATGGATCAGATATCTATTCTATAAATCAAGATTTTCAAATATGGATAATACAAAAAATTCAATCCAAATTTTAAATTTAAATTTTTAGTTGGGTTAGGGTAAAGGTTGAGATGGACTAAGCTAAATTCAAATTCGGATGGGCCTTGCTCGACGACCTGTATGGACCGGACAGGCCCAACGATCCTAAAGAGTCGAGCGGGCCCGACGACCAGAACTGGATGGACGAGCCTAGAGACATGAACGGGCTAGGCAGGCCCGACAAATCGGACGAGTCGGTCGGGCCAAACGACCTGAAAAAGTCGGGTGAGCTCGATGACTGAAACGGGACAGCCGGACCCGATGACCCGAACAAGCCAGGTAGGCCAGAAGACCTGAACGGGCCAGGCGGGCCCAATGACCCGAACGGGCCATGCAGGCCCGAATACTCAGATGGGTTGGCCAGACGAGACACAAGTTTTAGAAAATTCAATTTTAATTTCTTTTATAAAAAATTGATTTTGGATTTTGAACTTGATCCAAATATTTGGACTGGATTTAAATCTTGATCCAAATATTTGAATCTGGATTTAAAAAAAAATCAAACTAGTTTTGTTGAAAAAATGAATTTGGGTCGAAAATCTAATACAATTATTTGAATCTATTATGGATGTGGATTGAATCATTAAAAATCCAATCCATGCTCACCTCTACTTCAAACTGGATAATACCTCAAAAATATAGTGATTGACCCTAACGATGTGAATTTAGGATCAAAACAAATATTTTTTTTACATAATGCTGACATAGGGTAGTAGTAAGATTTTAACCTAGTTAAGACCTAGTGATTGTTTTGCAAGAAATATAGAGAAATATCTGAAGAGTTTGATTGAATATACTTTAGGCCCTGGTTGCTGTGAGTGAAGTGATACAAAACAATGGGGAAAAGGAAATTTTGTTGCTGTCATTAGGAACTGGAATTCCAAAAGCTCAGAACAAGTTAGGTGGCATCTTTGATCTTGGGTGCCAAGCTTTATGGCTAAGTTTACACCAAGATGTTTTCAATGAAGCTATGTTCAGAACAGACGTGACTCATTACTACCTTGCCACAATCTTCCCTGGTCTCTTACCTGCAGATAACTATCTTCGAATTGAGGTATGCATAATTAGGTTTTTCAAATACATTTTTCTATATACTTATAATATAGAAGAAAACAAAATGATTATAATATGTAATTGCAGGAGTATAACCTGGATCCATCCATGGAAGAAATGGATGATGCTTCTAAAAAGAACATGGATAACCTTGAAAAGGTGGGAAAGGGCCTGTTGACCCAAAGAGTCAAGCGGATAAATGTAAAGACATTTCTCCCATATGAACTCGACCAAACAAATGCTCAAGCTCTTGACAAGTCAGTATAATCACTTTCTCAACATTTTTTAAAAAATAATACTATGATTCCCATTTTTTGATTCTCATCTTTTATTTTCTGAGATATGATCTAGTATTGGTCATTGATTAACGTACCACTATCCTTTTTTTTTAAAGAATCAATGACTTACACAAAGCCACGTTAGAAAATAAAGATGAGAGTAAAAAAAATAGAAGTCAAAGTATAATTTTCCTCTTTTGTTAATACAACGTATGTTTAAAATTAGTAGCTAAACTTTGCTGATAAAAGAGATTAGTTCTCCGAAAGTAACCCGGTTATTTTAAAAAATGTTACAGAATTATAAGTACTTTTATATTAATGCTAATTTTGAGAGGATTTTTTTTTTTCTTAAGGTTGGCTGAGGAATTATATGCAGAGAGACAATTGCGTCTGAAAAGGAAATCTATGGAAAAAGGAGGAAGACCTTTCATTGAAACTATATAATTTTTTCTTATCGAGAAATCAACAACTTCACATTATGAATAAATGTTATGTTGGAATATGGTTCATGTTTTGGGGTTCTGTGTAACTCCCAATTGCAAGAACAATATATCATATAATAAGGTTGAATACTTTGGGGTTCTATGTAACTCCCATTTAGAGGAACCATGAAACATGTAACATATAAGGTTCAATGCTTTTGAGTTCTATGTAGCTTAATTGCTAGGACGATGAAATATAGAGAGTAATCCCTTGTTTGATGTTTTTTTTTGTGTTTTAAGATCTCGCTGTTCCAACTTCTTTGTTTATATTATTAAGCAGTCACAAATGGTGGGAAGTAAAATTTATTTTAACAATAAAAATTATTTATTGTAGAAAATAAAAAATAATATTATTGTTGTTAGTGTTATGAATTAATGATTGTCCATTGATTTGATACATTTATTCATATGATTCTTTACTCTTTATGGTAAATATTTGTATTAACTAAGTTGATTTGTTTCCTTTATGGATTACATATTGTATCTATAAATAGGACTCTTCCTATCAATAATAATACACAAATGAGTTGCTCCCTATTCTCTATTCTCTATTGTTTCTTCTCTTCTCTATTATCTATTATTCTCTCTATTATTCACTTTATTTCATAACACGTTATCAGCACGATGCTCCAACCAATTGAGGACTAGTGGAAACTTTTTCTCTATAACGATAATGCTCTGCGCGTCTCAATACAGACTCTTTCTAATCCTTTCTCAAATTATAATTTTACCTTATATTCTTCCTCTTGTGATAAGAATTATTTAACTTTATCAATTTTCATCTCCGTCTTATTATTTTTATTTTTATTTTGACGGTGATTAT
>Ga0214545_1004783_pt1 | contig 25119 bp, 11 predicted proteins | sample CNSS4metaG_FD_160064 | JGI IMG/M metagenome (GOLD analysis project Ga0214545, IMG submission 160064) | Root nodule microbial communities from cowpea collected in UCLA plant growth center, Los Angeles, California, USA - CNSS4 | ecosystem: Host-associated > Plants > Roots > Nodule | place: USA...
TATGAGTAGTTTGCGTTTTGTTAACTGACAGACCCTTTTGCTTGGTTTTATCATAAATGGAACTAGGAGTGGCGAATGGGGTGATCATGTTACTCTTCAAGCAGCTGCAGATTCGGTATGACTGCAACCTATTACTCTTCCATGTATACTTTTCTGTCGCACTTCTCTGGTCCGATTATTATTCAATTCTCTGCACAAAGACAAAATGTTTGGTTATGGACAACCTAGCTACTGTATCTGCTTATAAAATGATTCATTTGTCGGATGTTCTTATAGTGTGAATTGTCATACCCTTTCATATTAATAGGGTTTTAATGAATAGAGTCTGTCAATGTGAGTTTGTAATATTTAAAAAATAAAAGATGAATGTTAAGAGTGTGTATATATATCATTTGAGGCATTGTCTGGTAGAGTTTGTTAATCTTTTCGCCATTTTTAGTTTTCCATAAATTACATTTTGTTTCTGTAGACATTGTCAATGCAAAGTTTACAGTAATATTTGGAATTGGCTATGAAATTATATGTCCTTTTAGTTGTATTATTGTATTTGATTTTCTTCTTTCTTTTTCCTCCAGTATGGTGTAAGAATATTTGTGATGACTTCTTTCAAGGACACCTGTTGCATAGAGATACTTCCTCATTTTGAGAACCCAAAAGGAGGTTGGTTTTCTTCAAGAGTCTGGGAAAGGATTCTCCTTTTATTTTTTTTTTTTTTTTTTCTAAATATTGATTCCTCGCTCTCATCTTTTTAATCCTTTTCTTTTTCTTCCTTTGATTTGTTCACCTCACATTATTTCTTGAATCTTTCTGAACCTTGATCATAATTTAACTTCATCCTTTTTTCCCTTTCAAGGGAATGTTGTGCATGCTTTTACCAAGATTCTATAACTTCATCTGTTTCTATTGTATTGGAAATCTTCAAGATATTTGTTTCAAATAATTTGTCATACTCACAAATTGTGATAATTATTTTTTGTCGTGTGCCATTAGTAGTTTTTGCATTTTTCATCATATGAACAACTTGGCTAATTTGTCTGTTTTGTTGCAGTGATTTTCCTGAGTTTCTGGGCAGAGGTGCACTACAACTCCATTTATCCCCAAGGAGGTATTTTTCATATTTTGCATTTCTCAAACAAGCTCCGAAATTATTTGAACACTTGATTGGAGTTTGTTCGAATAGATTCTCTTGAAGCTTCTTTGTGTTTGAAAAAATTTACTCTGACTACCTTAATAAAATTTAAGGTTGGATATATGTATATATTATTGATGACATGTTTATTTATTTGTCAAAAAGTTTGGTTATTATTTTTTGGCTAATCCTGTGTATGTTTTTCCATGGTGATCCAGATATACCATCAAATGAATCTAGAAAGAAGAAAAGGTGGTGGAGCTTTGGCAGCAAGCATTAGAGTCTTAGCTGAGCCAGTGAGCACACACCATTTTGAACCTGTACAATTTTCCTTCTCCAGGAATGAATTTATATCTCCATATTTTAGCTGCTTATTTTTTATAATTAATTTCATTTACCTCTTCTATTAATTATAATCATAAATTTGGGTCTGCTCACTTCACACAGTTGCATTCCAGTGACATTTTGGATGCTTTGGCCAAGAAACTAAACTTTATACATAAAAATGATTATACTTTAAAGTAGATACGATGAATGGTTGCTTTATACAAGTGTTTCCATCTTGATTAGCCTTGGGAAAGTGTGAGTAAGTTGATTTTGAAATATGTTAATTATGTTAAAAAAATCATTTTAAAAGCAAGTTATAAAAGCTTGGGATAATAATTCTTCTATCCAATATTAGACATGTTTATAGACATTCTTAGTGATCAAGAGTTGAAAGGTGAACATCTTCCTATTCTTGAATGGATAGTTTGAGACTATATTTCATAAACACTTAGAAAATAAATTAATATAAAATGTATCGACCTGCTTAAAAAGGCTAAAATAAGCTTATACAATTCATTTATCTATAAGTTATATTGCTTAATTTCTTCGAAAGTTAGAGATGTATAAATTAACGGCTTAATTAATTATGATAAATTTTAATATTTTTAACAATCTTTATTGCGTACTAAAAAAAATTTTGTTTTTTAATTGAATTTTTATCGATTAATTTTTTAAGTGGGTTATGTGATTAATATAAAGTGATATTTTAAGTAATTTTAATTATTTTAATTGAAAATGTGTTGAATAAATGGTGGTGATGGAGATAATCTCTTAATCGTTGTAGGTGGATGTGGAAGTCATACGAAAACATGATCATTTTATTATATATCACGTTTTTAATTGGAGCAATAAAAATTATATGATGTTTTACATTTACTGCAATATTCATTTTAGATTAATTATAGAACTTTATATTTGTTATGAAGATAAGATAAGAGACGCATTAAACAGTTAAAAGAAAAATTAAACAAATATAATATAAATATTTTGAGTATTTAATATAAGAAAATTTGATAAGAACACAGTTAAAAATAATAAAATTTATGAGAAATTTGAAATTTAAGCTTATATTAATTTATGAGATAAGTGCAATTTTTTTAACTTCTAAATGTTTATGAAAATTTCATTTACACGAAACTAAGATAGATTAGTTAAATTTTCTATTGGAAGTGAGATAATGAAATTATTCATTAGAACACACGCAGAAATGATTTTACATTAAGGACTAATAAAAGAACTGATAATTAATATGCATTTCAAAAAGCTTATTAGCCCATAAAACGAGCTTGTTATATATTTGAGTATTGTTGGTGGTAAAAATTAGTGAAATGAAATATTAATAACAAGGAACGGTTACAATACATGAATGAAAGAATTTAAATAAGTTTGAACTTGTAAATAAGAGCAATAATGTACATTAAATAAAATATTTTTGAACTTGTTTAAAAAGTTTAAACAATCATACTATAGAAATGTAGAGAGTTATTTATTTAATAATATAATCCGACAAAAACATAATGTGATATATATCATAAATTTGTTTGAGTTTTATTTCGTAAAGTTGAGTATTCATATATTTTTAACAATCAATCTCTATAGAACTATAGAAAAAATTTATTGATTAGACTTTTTTTCCACTCAATTTCGAACTATCCGAAGTACTCTTTACCATTCATTATGAAAGAAATAGAAAAAATATTTTAACCGCTAAATTTTAACAACCATTTTTAATATTTTTGTTATAGAGTTAATTTAATTTTATAATTAATTTTTTTAAAATCCACAAATCACGTTGATAAAAGAGTCATAAGAAAAATGTCATCTCAGACTAAAATAATTATTTTAAAAATTTGAGGTGAGCAAAAATATTGGGGAGGTGCATGAAGTAAAAACCCTTCAAGAATAAAAATTGGGCTTCGGGAAGGCCGTAACTGTGGGTGTCTTTTTTATTCTTTTTAAGAAAAAAAAATTATTGCCCAGACCGAAACTTGAGGTGAGGAATAGTAGCAGTAGCAATAGGTTACACTTCATGACATAAACAGAAAACTAGAAAATAAAAAAGGCCTTAAGCTTCATACTTTTTTTTTTTTTTTTTTCTCTCAGAGATATTTTAATTATGTCAACATTATCTACTGCAATTGCAATCCCTCCATAGAAACTGGAAATTGGAGACACAGAGAAGAAAGTAATTGAGTGTGTCTAAGACCATGTTCTCTTCCTCTCCACCGTTTCCTTCATCTTCTTCGTCTTCCGGTAACCTTGTTTCAACTGCTCCATTCATTTTATTCTATTTCAATTTTACATATCATAATTGTAAAGTGAAAGATTTTGTTTCCCTAAGATATTCAATTCACAAATGCCTCTGTTTTTCAAATTATTCCCCCGCAAGCTGTTTATTGAGATAGTTTAAATTGAGGGTTTTAGGGGTATTATGCCTGCTAAGTAATTTTCTCGTTCTACGGTCTTGTGGAATTTCATTGAGTTGAAAACTGTGTGCAGTTATGATGCTTCATGAACAAGCTGCTCCAGCAGTTGCATCCTGGTCCTCTAGTTCTACAGCTCGGCATTTTCCTACCTCTGTTCTTTTACAAGAACAGCGTGAGGAGTATAGGCCCTTACTGCACGCGTATAATAAGGAGGTTCAATTTTTTTTTTCTTTTTTATATACCAATTTCTTCATTCTTGGGCTTGTTTATAGTGTATAGAAGAAAATAAGAAAATAAAGAAATGAAAGAAAAAAAATTCTCTATAAGCTAAAATAAACTAGTGGTGTAGAAGTTAAAAAATCAACTCTTTAGAGAATTAATATTAAAGAATTTTAAAGATTGGCGTATGTATAAATGAATTTTAGCTTGAGATTCTTTTTGCATTTTTTCTTTATTTTCTTCTCCTAAAGATTCTTCCAGAGAATTTTATATAAACAAATTAATAATAAGAGTGTCTTATAAAATGCTAACACTTTATATGCTTTAGACATCCATGTTCGTATTTATCTAATATCAATATTGTTGGATATATTATCGATTCCTGAAGTATCCAAGCCTTAAAAGAAGTTAGGAAGATCTCATATAGCTACTTATAAGACATATAAGCATTTATACTATAGACACATTGAAGCATTGCCCCTTATAAAAGCTTTCTCTTTATGGATGATCTCAACAAATCATACTATTTCTATTTGTAAGCAATAGGAATTGATTTATGACTTATAATTCTTTGAAAGTAATTTCAAACTTAACTTAACCACAGAAAAGTGACTTTTAGGAAGAGATTTGCACACCTATATATTACTAGTTGACATGAAATCTCCGACAATAAGTTTTATTTTGTTTTCAATATAGTCCAACCAGTATGTTATGTTCTTAATTTGGATTTGTGGGATTGCTATTATATATTTATTATGTTTTATGAATTTTTGTGCAAATACATGTATCTTACACATCAAAATCTGTATATTTTTGGAATTATCATATCATCTTAATGGATGTGTCATATCTTATACAAGTATCATTTATGTGCTTCATAGTCTTTACTTGTTTTCTTAGAGTGACTTTTAATGTTGTTCGATGTGATGATCCCTTTTTTTGTTCATGTTAATAATTAATTCATTACCCCTTTGCTTTTACTGAAGGCAACGTTAAATACAAGGCAGATGGATATGTCCTCAGTTCAAGAGAAATGCAACACAGGAAATCCTGATCAGTTGGTGCATGATTTTGTTCACCAGTTGCATCTCCGGTCTCATTTACAGAACTTGTAAGATAAATTGAATTGCAACCTCATGTTAACTTCATCTGTTGTAATTGATAAGTTTTTGCGTCTCCGGTCTTCTTAAAGGGTGCGTGTACCTATTGCAGACTGACTTGTTATCCTACTAGGGAACTTGCTGCTTCTTTGACTCTTCAGCCTGTGGATAACGACTCAGAGAGGCCTGCAGATGGTCTGCCAAGTAATGCGGTTTCTCTTGCTCAGCAAGCTTTGTCAGCCTCAAAGCAAGCAGCTTCATCAGTTGAAGTTGATGATGATGATGATCCACTTTCTTTTGGGTTAGTTCTATCTTTCTCGTTGTCTTTGACATCATCAATTTGTTTATTCTGTTTATAGGATAATTTGATTTTAAGAATAATGGCTAAAGTATGTCATTCAGTTTGGCCTCCACAAGTTTGGTTGACTCTTCACCGAAAAGGAATAAAATTGTGAGGTCAACACGGATTATAGAAAGACGATCTAAACAGAGAAAAGCATCAAAGTCAATACTCCTTGATGAAGAAAGTTACCTTGACAGAAAATCTTATGTACAGAGAAAGTTACGTTTAGAAAAGAAATTAAATGAAGGATTTGATCAAAATGACCCCCTGCGCATGTTCTTGTCGGGTCCTGAATCAAGGCAACTTTTGACCCGTGAAGAAGAGTCTGAATTGATTACTCAGCTTCAGGTGTCACTCGAAACTCTATATCCTTCTTAAAAGTGCGGTATGTTCTATGAAGGTTCTTTTGCCATAACATGGAATGTATAACAGGATTTCTCAAGATTGGAAGAAGTAAAGATCAGGCTTCAATCTCAGTTAAGACGGGAACCAACTTTAGCTGAATGGGCTGATGTCTTGGGCCTTAGTTGTTGTGCCCTGCAGACACAGCTTCATTGTGTTAAGAGAAGCAAAGAAAAGCTGTTTCATGCCAATATGCGCATGGTAGTTCACATTGCTAAACATTATCAGGGACGTGGTCTCAGCCTTCAGGACTTATTACAGGTATAGCCTCCAAGGAATTAAAAGTCACCATTCCCCACTATCAAAGTTTTTATGTCTTGACTGTTGCATAGTTATTGTTAATTCTTAATACTGAGTTTTCCATGTATGGCTTCACATTATGTTGAACAGAAAAACCGTAAGATAAATATTTGGCAAAAATTGATTTGGCTAAAGGATATTTTTTATTTCTTTTGAAAAATGTTGCAATCATTACCTTAATACATAATTAGCCAGTACATCTTGACATTCCTTTCCTGGTGACATTATAGGAGGGAAGTACGGGTCTTATGAAGAGCATTGACAAATTTAAACCAGGAGCTGGTTGCCGATTTGGTACTTACGCATACTGGTGGATAAGGCATTCGATAAGGAAGGCAATATTTCTGCATTCCAGGACTATCCGTATACCGGTAAAAACAATTTGTATATTTCTTTATAATCTAGTTAGCCAAATTTAACCTAACTCCTTCTGCAGTGTTGTTATTATTGAAATTGTTGCATGTTGATTAATAACAAAATACTGTTACTTCTGCATTAACTTTTTTATAATATATCATCTGTATAACAAGCAACAATTCTATTTACACAACATGGAATGATTGTTTGATCAGGAGAATTTATATAGACTTTTGGGCAAGGTCATAGAAGCAAAGAAATCATTCATTCAGGAGGGAAACATTCACCCATCCAAAGAAGAATTAGCAAGAAGGGTGGGAATTACAATAGACAAGTTGGAAACTTTACTATTTGCTTCAAGACATCCAATTTCCATGCAGCAAACTGTGTGGGCGGACCAAGAGACAACTTTCCAGGTAAGGCCTTTAAGTAAATTTGTTTTTCTCCTGTGATATGATTTATTAGATCTAAAATTTATAAAAAGGGAAAATAAAAGTTCTATATTCTTATAATGATTTCTTAGAACTGCTGATGCTTATTATTGAGCTTCTCATTTTACATTGGCAAAGTATCTAGTATTTTGCCTGTATTGATAACTGTATAAACAAACGAGCAGAAATCAAACTGCAAAGAAAATTAAAAAAATGAAAATGCAATTGATTGCGTGCACAATTTCAAATTTGCATAGTTATTGCGTTCTGTTGAGTGTGGATGGAAATGACTAAGCAGCATCAGGTAAAGGGTTTATTGTGGCGCTAAGAAAATCGTAGGTCTCACTCCAACAATAATTTAATTGACCTCATTCATAATTTTAAATATGTTTTCATTAATGCCATATGTGCATTATATACTTACTAGTAGAATTTGGAATACCAATGAATTACGGTTTTTTATCGTGAACTGTGAAGTTTGGTTTGTTTTGAGGTTGATCCTCGGACAGAACAAGACATTCAAGAGACCACGATCGTCCCCGACTAAATACCCATGCGTCCGCAAATATAAGGTACTTTTAAGTGATTAACATATATTAAAAAAGTTGGTTAATTTAGTTAGTAACATTAAATTTGTTTGTAATTGTAATTTTTTTCAAATTACCCTTCAATAATTAATGTATGGATAGAGAATAATAGTAGTGAAGTTTTAATTTTCAAGACAAAACTCTTAATTCTCTGATATTTCATAGGACAGAGAAAGAGACAATGGCATTATTATTTATTGACTAAAATAGTGAGAATATTTTAACCAAAAAATTAATTAAAGTAAACGACAATGTGAAATAAGATTTGCTGAAAGGGACAAAAATCTAAAAAACTGTCGTATATTTTAGGAATGAAGTGAATACGTTGGAAGTAATAACTGGACTATTGGTCAGTAAACTCTATCTGGTTCCATATTAAAGTTAATCCCCACTATATATGGATTTGTTGACCATAAGAGTCCACTGACAGTCTAAAATTCCCTTGTATTGATTGAAGTGGCTTGTCATTTTTGGCCTTGGTTGGGAATATTTCATAATCTTTTTCATGTGTTCCCTATATTTGATTTGAGCTTGTGTGCTAGTGTCCAGCAATCCCTCCCCGCTTTGAATTAATATTTGTCATTCTGCTTTTGGTGTAAATTTCTGTTAAGTTGGTCTTCTAATGTTGGAGGATTAGGTAGGGTCAGAATAGACCCTCTTCCGTTACTGATCCCAATTTTATTACGATTGCAGGAGATTACCGCAGACTCAGCAATTGAGATCCCAGATGTGTGTGTTTCAAAACAGCTAATGAGAAGGCATGTGCACAACCTCTTAAATATCTTAAGCCCTAAAGAAAAGAGCATAATCAGGCTAAGATTTGGTATTGAAGATGGCAAGGAAAAAACATTGCAAGATATAGGCAAGGTATTTGGTTTGACCAAGGAAAGGGTCCGACAGTTGGAGAGCCGAGCATTGTCCAAGCTCAAGGAGTGTCTTGAAAGTCAAGGACTCGACGCATACAGTGACTTGCTTATATAGATAAGTAGACACCAAGATTATGCAGTTCATCTTATTTCTCTATGACATTTTTTTCTGGCCAAGTGCAAAAGCAATGACTAGATCAAGCTTTTTGAAGAGAAAACTGACACCATGGTAATTGAGGATGAACCGGGTACCTTTTTGGGGATGAAGACAATTGAAGAACTAAAAAAGCTTGTGCAGTTTGTAAAAATTGAGAAGCCAAATCAATGCCAACGAAAAGAAAAACATATTTTGATTTAAACTGCTGTAATATATAGGTAGAATCACATGGGATTTTTCTATTTGCTTATAAATGAAGAGATATATCTATATTGCACTGGAACGAACTAAGCTGTATCTTTTTTACACAGGAGAGGGAGCTCATAATGACCACTATAAGTTGTAGCATATTAAACATTTCAATATGAAATGAGAAAAATAAGTTAACATGCAATTTAGATAATTGGCATATTTGTCTCTAAATTCATTTATACAAATCAAAATGGTTAAGAGACTACTTAAACAATTTTTTTGTAAAGGATTTTAAAAGAAAAGAAAGTATATAAAAAATAATTCGAATTAACTTTTTCATAATTAAATTTTTTTTATATGCACGTTGATTTATAGAAGTTTTTTAAATTAATTTTTAAAAAAATTGAACATAACAAAAATGATAATAATAAGTTATACAAAAGTTCGTTCTATTTTTTTTTTTTTTTTTTAGAAGTTTTTGTACAGAAATTTGTTCAAGTATATCCTAATGACTTGTAAGCATGATAGGAGTTACATAATAAAAAAATAAATTGACTCAAAATGTTAATTATGAACAAAATCCTCTCCTGGGAATAAATTAATTTATTTGTTCAAAAGAATAAGTGCTCTAAAAACCCAATGCCTTTTGGTACCACTAAAGTTTGCTTTTTCAAATTTTATTAGAAAAAGCCACATGTGGCTGCAGATCTTTTCAACTGAACCTATACAAATATACATGGTAGGGTTTATAAGTTTTACTGCTAGATTCGTTTACGTTTCTACCTAAACACACTTAAAAAAACATTAAACTAACCGGATTTTTACACGCCACTTCTTCTGGTGGGGCTAGGTAGTTTATATGAGAGATTTTAGGTTTAAATTTGTCATTAGAGAAACAAGCTTCAGAAAAAGAAAAAAAAAATTTCTATAAAAGTAATTTGCCAGTAACCGAGAAATGATATAAGCACATGCAGACAACACGAATTAATTATGAAGGGCCTGATTGATTTAGAGCCTGAAAAAGTTGATTTTAATAAGACTGATTTTGAGTCATTGACATATGTACTTGAATTAATCAGAACCACACACATTTATTGAAAACTACGAGATATTTCTTCCTTTTCAAAACAAACCAATTAATTTGATATGGTATACGACATGTGAGTGACACATTAGAGACACTTAAACGACAAAATGATACATGTGGAAGGAAATGAACTGGTGGCTTTGCAAACAGCACTACTTGGTTGATTTTCTTGTATCTTTCTCCAGAACTAGCACTTATGTTACATCCTTAAAATGGAAACGTATGAATCTTTTACAAAGAATGACGGTGATCATAAAGTTTAATTGAGTTAGATTACGTTAGATAAAGACCTCACATAGAAAAAGGTATCTTGAACACAAAAAAGTTATCAAAGACAGGCTTAACACAGGATAGGTCCCGTGAAGTGGACCTCTGTTTAATTAAATGTTAACGTCACGAAATAAAACCAAACCCCATCTAACTTTATTGTCTAATTCCATTCTCATAATCTCTTAGCAAAAATAGAAAATGGGATTCTAAGTTCTTGATCCAAGGATAGCTACAAAGGTGTCAACTTTCACCGATCCCTTCAAATTTTGCTTTATGATATCATTTTAAGGGTACACTGCAGGCACGAAAAGGAACACGGTGACCCAAATGAAGCTATAATTAAGATCATAAAAAATCGAAGTTGCACCCTTTTTTCACTTTATGTTCTGTTCTGGTGGCAGTAGAAATGAATAGAAGAAAAAGAAAGGAATCTGGAAATGCCAAAATGTGAATAGTTGTGCAGGCCTTAGACATGATGTAGCAAGTGTGAGCAATGACCCGGACATTACATATGTATGCTTGATGAAGGAAATTTCATGTCACAATTTCCCCAAACAACATTGAAACAAGAAGAAAAGATAAGCTCTATTATGCTCACACCCACAACATTTTAAGAACAAAAAACAATCCTTAGGGACCTCATAGGCACTATAGATGGGTCGTTTCCGCTAGCTCTGTCTGTCTTATTGCATATATGAGGCATACACATAGCCTGGACCAGTGCTTGTGTCCTTCCCGGTGGGCAAGTGTGTTAGTACTAACTACTCAATCCAACATTACCTTTTAATCCCACAAATCTAATGTGGGATATATTATTATTAGTATTGTTATTATTATCGTCCGAATTAACATCACATTCTTAGTCTTCAACTTTGACACGAAATTAAAATTTATGTTTAAAACTTTGATACATTTTGATTTTCATTTTAAGAATGAATGGATATAATTCTTTTAATCCAATTATATTTTTACATGTCAAACACGTTTTTTAACTGATATTAAAAAGTCAATGAGATAAATATTTACTGACATAAAACACGTTTGACACATAAAAAATTTATATATATATATATATATATATATATATATATATATATATATATATATTTATAAAGTTTGGAGATCAAAATATATTAAAGTTTTGAATAAAAATGAATTTCAATCTCGCGTCATATTCTACCTAGTTAACCCTAAAAAATATGTTTAGAAACTTATGCATGAAAGTAAATCAGGTGGTTGATTTATGTTCCTTCTAACTTTATCCCTCTAGGTCCCTCCCTAAAAACAATAAAAACATTGAGATTGGAGGAGAAATGAGTAGTACCTAGGAGGTAAAATATGTAGCAACCTTGGCCCATTCTATTTTGATATGGTTCTGACAACTGGTGGTTTTGTAATAGTAACAGTCCATACTTGATCTAGAAGACCCAGAATTACTAGCTTCCCATCTTGCCCAAATAGATGTCTACTTGTGCTATATAAATACCTAGTGGAAACCTTAGCCACCATGTTTCCACCACCATATTTACTGCTTTATGGTGCCAAATCAGGATCAGTACACCACTTGCCAGAACAAAATCATTCATGGCAGTGAAGGAAAGCAACACAAGCCAAAATATTCAGCTGCAGCAACAGCAGCAGCAGCAGCAACAGCAACAAGCTTGTGACCCTTGCAAGTCTTTTGGCCAAAAGTGCAGTCACTTGGTCAAGAAGCAGCGTGCCAAATTCTACATTCTTCGCCGCTGCATCGCCATGCTTTTGTGTTGGCATGAGCGTGGTGAGACATAATAATACCAAGACCTGCAACACAGTATCATCCATCCCTTTCTCTCTATCATTGTAACATAAAGAGGGTACTATATTACTGCTATGTCACACTGCAAAATTGTTACTTTTTCTAATAGGATTACTACTATTATTATTGCATTCTGTGTAATTACCTCCATCTAACATGTGAAAGAGATTAGATCTGTTTCAACTCTCGCAACCACTATTGAGTAGATCTTCTTTTTCACATGTCAAGAGCCTCTCAAACCTGCACATATGTTACAATGTTGGAAATCTTAAGCCGCTATATCTTTCTCCTTCAGAGTAATTTGTTCTATCTTTTTCAGTTTCAAATGAGGGAAAAAGGGCTTTCACTGATTGCTGTAATGATCCAGGACTGGATTCAACAATCAGTTTAATGTTGTTGATGATGATGATGATGATGATATCTTTGTTTGCATAGAACCATGTCTTTATATTTCATCTGCCCAGATTTTATGAACTAACTTTACCATATGTAATCAGAGATCCCAGGTGGTAGGTGAGTACCAAATCAATGTAATTAATCACTGTTCCTAACTTTTGCTTCTTTGATGCATAGTTCTCACGGAAGATACTAATTGGAAACTAACTTGGCATTGCGGTGAAACCATTGTACGTGTATGAAGGAATACATGCATTTGTTGTATTTATTTAATAGGAAGAAATTGAGTTACCCAGATTTAATTTCATTCACCAGGCCCTGCATGTGAAAAGAAGAACTGAAGTTAAAAAATGTTTGATTGTTGTGAGGTGATGATACAGGGTGGTTAGCAGGACTCAGCAAAGGTTCAAAAGTGCAGAAGAGTTTAGAAGAGTATGAGTTGTTTATGCATCAATTATGATGAAACCCACACCTTCAAAATCCGATATGCATGATTAGTCAATTTTTCAGACAATGGTCCTCGTGCTGAGGAAACATCAGACAAGATCAAGCCTCAATTTAATTTTATTTTTCCTCGGTTCCATCGCCATTCCCTTTTTTAACTTTCCACTTTTTCTATAATATTCTGTGTCCTCAAATCCCACACCGTCGTCTGTGTTAAATGTTTCGATCCGGGCAACAAATAAAACTCTAATTAAGACACCACTCTAAGTTTCAATTAATTAACGAACTTCTCGTTACGTAATAGTAGTGTTGTAGGTGATGAATAATAACCACCACTAAGGCTGGGTCAGAAAACAACAAGAGCCGGAGAAGTCACGGCAACAAAGTTATATCAATTCGATTTTACGTAGGTGAAACTGTGACTCAGCATGAAACAAACTTTACGTCTGGTTGCTTTCTGAAATCATTAGCTTAGCGATTTTCTTTTCCTCTTATCGAAAAGAGAGTTTCTGTTCCACCCCTCATATATCGATAGGGTAACTGTTTTTCTACTCTGAAATTTCTCACAAAAATCTGTTGCTAGGTTTATGGGTGAGTGAGCCCCTACTCCTCCTCCAGTGTGAAGCTAGTGAGGAATATGATTAACCTTACCTAGGACTAACTCAAACATGTGTTATATCAAAAAAAAAAGAACCGTTGAAGTTGGGTCCCTCGGAAGCCAAGCAAGAATTACTTGAGGCTCCTCTCACAGTAGACAGAAGAAAATGGTGTGTGCATGGTGTGACAGAGTAGGGGTAGGAATAGGAATAGGTAGGATAGTAGGGTGGATGGGGATTAGTGAAGGGAGTGGGGTCATAAGAGGAGACAGCAAGAATCGTAATGAGAAGAGAAAAAAGAGAGTTGTGGGTAGCAGCCAAGGTGCTCCTCTGGCCCTCGCTCTGACCCCGACCCTCGTGCGCCCTCACTTCTCTTTTCCTGCACTGTGGGCCTCTCTTCTTTTACGTCCCTCAGGTCCCACCTCTCCACCCACTCTTTTTCCTCTCTTCACACACATCCATAATTTTCTACATCTATTTCATTCTTTTTTCTTCATTATGTTTTAGAGTATGGAAATGAGTGGTTGAGTTCTTTTTGCCATATCCTTTTTTTGTTGCTGATATTTCTGCTTCTTCCCTTCCAAATATATGAAAGTGGGAGTAATTCACGAAATGGTGTAAAGCCTATTGACATAATTATAGAATGGATAATTCATAATTGACCCTTAGAGCCTTAAAGAAAGTCATAGAACCATTTCATAGCATCTTAATGCAATCCAATCATGTAATAGGGTGTTCTTATAAACGTATATAAAATGAAGATAACTTCATCATTAACCCTGAACACAAAAGTCAACGAATTATTCCGGATCATCTTATTCCATCATTTGACAAGCAAACTGGATCATTTTTATATGCTTTGCACTTCAAAAATGCTATAATTTACTATAGTTAAAATAATAGTAATCTAAACCTTTTATCATATCATGATATTGTGATTTTATGTCTTTTCTCTAAAGTTTTGGCTTGTTATCATTGTGTTGAGAATCCAAGTATCAGTCTAAGTCTTGTATTGAGTAAAAATGAAATACTTGAGCATCATATAATGATGAAGATCCATACATATAATGATGAAGATCACTGCCTTAAAATTTTGGATTAAAAATGGTATCAAACTTTACATGTGAATTAAATTCATGTTTTAGACAAGATTCTGTATCAGAGAAAAATTATATTATATTATATATATATATATATATATATATATATATATATATATATATATATATATATATATTACATTTCAAACCATAAAAATGAACATTATTTTTAATTAAAATTTCTGGATATTGAATTTTGAATTTTTTTTTCTTATGTAATGTTTAATTTTGTCATTTTATCCTATGTAACATTTAAACTCACATTTAGATTATTCACAATACTAAATATTTAATATTTCAGTTATATGATAATATTTATAAAAAAAATGAAATATGGGATATGGGACGTACACATATTCCCAACGTGTGTTTGTTTGATGCTTTTCCGTGACTGGCCCTTTTTAAATTGATTGTCCATTTGATCCGTGCCTCTTTTGGATAACACCTTTCTAAAAATTAGATTCCCTATTCAAATTTCAACGACCCTTTTTTGTATTTGTTGAAAATAATTCAGGGTTTAAATGATTTGTAATTGTTGAAACATACAAGTGCACTCAAAATGGAATCCGATCCTATATATTGAAAAGAGAAATTAAAAGTGGTTCCGTGTATCCTATACATTTGTATAAGCAAAATTCACTGCAGATAGGCATGTAAACTTCTGAAATAAAATTAAATGAATCTTTTCGTCTATTTTCCCTCACACTAATATATATATAAAGCCTACTAAAATCACAGGTAAAACCATCTATCTCTAGAATGAGTAATTCTTTATAGATTTTCGAAATGTAATTTTGGGATAGGTAATTTTGTTTTTGAAGATGGGATAGGTAAGGTTTAAAAATATTGATTTGATCTTAATTTCGTTCATTTTTCTTATTTGGTTCTTATTTACATATTTTTTTTATTTTGTCATAATATTTGTTAATTTTGTTTAATTTACCTTTTTTATTAATGTTATTTAAATAATTAATAAGGGTCACATATCATCTCAGTTTTTTTTATTTTTTAATTTACAAACAAATGTCCACATGTTTATCCTAACATGTGTTAGAATCATTTTTCTACATTCAAATTAGTTCTGATATCAGTTATTTTTATTCAATTTAGTTTCTTTTAATTGAGCAGTTTAACTTTTTTTCAAAGATCAAATTTATTTTTATATAAATGTTATAATAATATGTTTTAAAAAAATCACATCTTAGGAAATATTTTTGGTTTAAGATTACATATAATTTAAAATTAGAACGAAAGTGTTAAAAAACTGAACTATTACCATTTATTTAAAATTTTAAGATGTTAAAAATCACAAAGTATTAAAAATTACATCAAAATATCATACAACATGATATTAATCGATTATATTACTTTATTAGATTTTTTTACTTCTTAAAATTTTAAACCAATATTATTATTCCGCTCTTTTAAAATTTTTATTTTAATTTTAAACCAATTCTAATTCTAATTAAAAATATTTAATAAAAATGTGATAATTTATAAAAATATATTTATAACATTTATATAAAATTAAATTTGGTCTCAAAATAGAATTGCTTGAATAAAAAAAATGAGATTGAATAGAAAGAAAATAACAAATATAGCATGAAATTGAATATAAAAAAAAACCGACTTACGTGAACATTTTTTAAAATAAAAATAAAATAAGTAAATAAATAAAAAAACCATAAAATGACACCTGATTTTATTGTTCGTTAATTATTTAAATAACATTAGTAAAAATTATCAAATTGACAAATAATCAAATTAAATTGAAAAAAATAACCAAATTGAAAAAAATAAACAAAGATTATAAACCAATCAACATTTAAGCCGATAGGTAATTTTAGGTATGTTTAGTAAAATTAGATGATAAATTCACTAGTAAGTGATAAAATATATGTTAAATATAAAAAATAACATAATATATATATATATATATATATATATATATATATATATATATAAAAGTTGTATTATATAAATGAAATTTGTGTTTTCAAATAAAAGCATCCTATAATATAATAATTTTATATATTTTTTAAATAATTAAGTTGTTGTAAAATTTAACTTTTAGTTCTTTTATTTATTTTTAAAAACTTTCATTTTTTTTGTTTAAATAAATTATTTTATTTGGATTAATTGATCTAGTTTATCAAATCCATTGTTATTTGTTTTTCATATATATAAATCTTTGTCCTTAATTTAAACTATTTATATATTAAAATATTGTAACTTTTGTTAATTGTAATTTTATCATCTAACGAAAACATTTTGTTACTTCAATATTAAAATTATTGTTTTGAATTTAAATAGAAAATTAAGTAAGCTATAAACTAAAAAGTATAATATAGATAAAATAAATTATAAGTTAAGAAAATCCTAGAAAAGTTTACTTTTAAGTATTTACTAAACACTTTCATGGTGAAACTAGTAAATAAGTTAATCAAATAAATTACTAGTCCGACCAAAACACTTTTAATCTTCAAAATTTAGTTTAATTTATGAAGTTATTTTAATGGGCATTAACATTCAGTAACTTTAAAATAAAGCTTGAATTGCTGTGGTCTCAATGCTATGAAATCATTAACAAATCTTTGAGATCTAGCTTTGATCATTTTTGCTGGAAAAACGGAACTATTATAAAGTGAAAATATAATATCATTAATGTATAAAACTCAATTTTATATCAAGTAGAAATTAAAAAAAATGAAGAAGAAGATACATAAAATCATTATTTTAATAATATTAATTTCTTGATAGTAAATTATCAAGATAAATCATTATTTTTAGAAGATTCCAAAGCACTTCAAAAATTGAATATATTAGCATTTAAAAACTCCTTCAGAATTTTTTTTAATTGAAGTCTATTTTATTTTTCTGATATGAGATGACATTTAAAAGTAATAATGAAATCATATGTTCCAAATTGATATATAGACTTGATGATTGACTTTATATTACATAAAATATTATATTTTATATATACTCAAATTTTATTAATGTCTTTTGTCTTTTTGTTTTGAGTATAGGATTCAACATCCACTTGAATAGTTTTTTTGTATGTTCATTTTGATGTCGTGTCCTTTTGAGTCGGATAATTTGATTATCAACTGATCGATGAATATATATATAATAAAACTCATAATTTTTTTATCTATATTTATAGTTTTTTCTATAAACTTTCAATTAGGCACAATCTAATTACAGTTCAATTCCTTATAAATTTGTTTACTAATTTATTTGCGTTAATTACGTCCTTAGTAGACTTTAAGGATGATCTTGATCAGTTTCCTTCTCACTCAGTCGGACACATTTGATTTTAAATTTGAAATAAATGGTAACCACGACTTATCAACGATTAAAGTTTGAACGGCTTCTATATATTATTTCAAAATATAGTATTTGCAATTTTTTTAATAATAAAGGAAAAACAGTGTTAAATATATCATCGCAATGTTTTATATCAAAATAATTATTTAATATTTCATACGAGTATTTTTTGTATTTTATTTGTTACTAAAACTAATTGCTCCTCCATACATATACCACAAGTTAGAATGTTTAACTAGTTAAATAATTAAATAGGCTGTTTTCCAAAATATGCTTCAAAATGAAATTCTTAATATCTATTTGTACTTCAAAGACAATGATGAAAATATTTTCTGCTAGGTAATTTCAATTTGTACTTAAATCTATACAAAAATAAATAACGCATTGACGAGACGATATATTTACTTACATTCTTATTTAATCAATTCTGTCATGTATATAGTATGAATATGAAAGCAGTAAATACTAATTTAAATTAGGCTACCAAAAGAAGGCGTCAAATTTGAGCAAATTTAATTCTTAAACAAGTTAGATAGGAACAGAGTAGATGACATATATAATGAAAAATAAATAAACAAAGAGAAAATAAATTATAAAACAAACAACAGAAATTAACCATTGATTTTAAAAATTATTGATCTAACGGACCAAAATATGTTTTCCACGGTGTATATGGCCTCCACTGTTTGAGTGGAATAAGTTGGTATAGTGTTTGTTTGTTTCCTTTTCTTTTGTCTCCTTCAATGGAGTTTGCATATTATTTCAAAGGCTCAAAAGTACTTTACACAAAATTTTCCAATTTTTTTTTTTGTTTTCACACGTTTTTTTTAGTCCAAATTGTTTGTTAGGATTTCTTCGTGCCGTTTTATATTTAATATTAAAAATACATCAATATCGATACTTTGAAAATAATTTTAATATATTTTACAACTTAAAATCAGTATCTATAAATAAGTTTATTTTAAATATATAACAGAGAAACAATATATTAAACTCAAAAAGAATCTAAATTATATTTTCTTTAACTTTAACCATGTCTTTCTATAATTAGTTTAAATAAATGATCAGTGATACACACTTTGCTCTTTTTATAATAATAACAATAAAAAAATGATTGAAGTTTGATATTCACTATAAATTAGACCAATTTATAATATATATATATATATATATATATATATATATATATATATATATAAATATAAATATGAGTGCAATTCTTATTTTTCAAATCGATCTTGTAAAGTTAAATTAAATTTAAACTTCACCTCTAATACAATAAAAATTAAACATGTTTTTAATATATAAATTTTAATATAAAATTAAAATTTGTTTATATCTCAAATTTTTAAATAATTTAATTTTCATGTTTGAATTGTTTATATTTTAGTTTAAATGAGTCTGAAATGATACTTAACATGTAAAAAAAAATTAAAAATGTTATATTTTAAAAATGAAAGTATATGAAAATTAATTTGAAAAGAGAAAAATTAAAATTTGATATTTATATATAAAAATGTGAAAAGGTGTGGTAGTGATAGCATAGAAGATGAGAGTGGAAAAAGTCAAAGAAAGAAACTGCATGCATGAGGTAAGTAATGGTGGTTGAATTTGCAGTGAGAGGGGGACCTAGTGGGAAACACGTGCAGAACTGACAAGGTTGAAATGTAAGTGAAGTGTTATTGTGATGTGTGATGTGTTGTTTCTTCTTTTACAACCAAATGAAATATGTGAGTGCCCATCATCTCTTGTGTTTTTCTGTACCACCCACTCACTACTTCCCACGTGGATACGCACGTGTGCCTGTTCATAAAACTACTGCACACCTCATTCCCATCATTCAATGCTTTTCTTTAATCATAACCCATTTTTAGGTTATCTTCTCCAACCACTTGTCAGTGCGCCATAATTCTCCATTCCCTTTTCTTCTCCACCATTTTTCTTAATAAACATTTTATCATACATAAATAATAATCTTTTCTTCATTTTAGACCCTTGGAAAAAACAATTCATCTCAAAAGGGAAACAATTTTTGTAATAATAATACAATTCACTTTTACTTTTGTCATGATTTTTTAAAACGCAGATTAAGAAAATCAATTACACTATTTTAATTAATACATACAACAAAATGTTTCTTTATTTATATCATATAACAACACCCTTTAATTTGAAAAACTTCATGATATTAATTCATTAAAATATTTTATATGCGGAAAATAAGAAAGACTGAACGTAGAAGTAATTACAACATTAATTATAGGTTGCAAAACGTTTTATTCGAAAAAACCTGAATTTTGGCCCATGCAGGTCTCGAACCTGCAACCTTCGCGTTATTAGCACGACGTTCTAACCAGCTGAGCTAATAGGTCACATTTTATGATTAAACAACTTTGATATAAAACTATAAGTACACTTCACTTACTACCGCCAATATAAATATGTATAGCTAGTAAATTTTAAAAAATAATACAATATTAAATCAATACTAAAAATTATATTATATATGATAAATTATCATATTTATCATATTATGTGCTAATGTTAAAAATATATTATATTAATTAAATACAATATGTATATTATCTAAGAATATGTTTATTTATAATTTTTATGTAAATACTATAATAATGTTAATGTTATACTAATACTCATGCCACCTTTTCTTTTAAAAAGTGTCCACTTTAAAATTTATTTCATGAACAAGTTTTGAAGTAATTATTTTATAATTATGAGCTTGGCATTGCAAATAATTAATAATAATTTTCAAAATTAATTATTATGTTTTTATAATAATAAAGAAAATAATTATTGTATATTAGATTCTATTCTATTTTTCATTTGATCACTTTAAAATGCATTTTATAAATAATACTAACATTAAATACTACATATTTTTTAACTAACTTTAAATAATTTTCCAAGGTAATAATTAAAAATATTAATTACTATTATACAAAATAATCATGTTATAAATATGTAATCAAATTGAAGATGTTAAGGATAAAAGTTGATAGATTAATTATTATATTCACATAATTTTATTTATTTACTCACTTCATATTATGTTTTACGATCCACGATAATAATAAAAGAAAAAAGATGTTTTGGGTATTCTATTAAATTCAATCTACACATAAAAACAATTAGGTATAAATTAACATAAAATATGGTTATGGATATGTTTCTCATTTTATATATTTTACTAGCTAATATTTTCACATTACATTACTTTTGTTTTTGTTTCCTTGTCTAATTTTTGAAAAAAAAAATAATAAAAACAATACATTGTATTATATATATATATATATATATATATATATATATATATATATATATATATATATATATATATATATATATAGAGAGAGAGAGTGTGATTTTGTGGTAACTTTAGATGTATAGTTGTGTATTTATGGTTCAGTCTATATTTGGAAGAGTTTTGAGTTAGTTTATGAGACATAAAGAAAAAAAAAATCCATAACTAGATGTGTGTATGTTGCAAGTGAAGTAATGAAAAAAAAGAAAAGAAAAGTGAAGGGTACAAGGCACCCTTCTTTCCTCTGCAGCATAATTGTTATCTACGTGTATGATATGATGCTGCTCTCTCCATTATTAGTTCAACCTATATATCATATGATTTGATGTGTTTCTCTCCAATTATTGTGCCACTAATGCATCATTGCCAACCAACCCACTCCTTCACCATTATCATTCATCAAATCCTTCTTTTCTCTTCTATCGTCGCTAACATTTCATCTCAGATCTCTCATACCAACTTTCCTAACTAAACAAGTTGCTATTGGAACAGTACTAAGATTTTCCTAGGCTTCGATACTTATAATCAGTGCTTAACCAACTGATTAAAATAATGAGTTTACGTAAGTTTAAGTACATAACTTAGAAATGCAAATTATGTTATGATATTAGGTACAAAAAGTGATGATTAGGTTGGGTTTGCATGCACATGAGAGTGGTCCTGAGAAAGACATTTAGTCTAATCAGAACCCATCTATCTTGGTCTCAAATGATGTGTGTAATGTTGGACATAGAGATACCCCCAAAGAAAAAAAGGAAAAAATGTTTGTACCACAGCAACGCTAAGGCTACAAACTCGTGGGTTGTTTTGCACGTAGGAACATGAATCCTGTTTCTCCCGCAAAGCTTGACCTGGGTCATTGTGTTGTGCAAGTCCCATCGTTAAGCATGTGACCCCGTTTATTTGACTCTAACAAATATTCCACCCACTCTCTAACCCACTTCGACTCTGATTCTATTATGTTTTCCTAAACTTTTAATCATAAGTGCACGGGCTTGCGGATAACGGGGGAGAGACAACAGGGACGGGATAGTCAAACAAACAACAAAATAGGATACAATTTCTACAATTTTCTTTACTATTTCATCATTTTCTGGCCCACCTATTTATTATTCTTTCTTTCCTCTTCCCAACCAAATGCTTTCGTTCTAACATAAATTATTTCAAATAACGGAAACTTTGAATAACAATGATTTCGTAAAATATAACGTACGTACACAACAGGTTACGCCATACTTACTGTGTCTTCCTTCTTTCCCTTTTTGTTTTCTTCCTACACCCCCCCTAAAATTGATAAACCCTAATTTACTCTTCATTCAAATTATAATAAAAAGTAAAAGTTATTCCCATATCCCTTTCTTTTTAACGAATTATAAATTGTACAATCAAAAATTATTTTCAGATTCGAAAACATGTTCCAAAATATGTTTAAAAATACATTCTGAAAAAATATTTCTGGATTTAAAAATACTTTTTGGATTGTACAGTTCAAAATATGTTTTCTAAAAAATTATAATCAGTAATTTATATTTTGAAACATATTTATGGATTCAAAAATACTTTCTAGATTGCATATTCTGAAAAAAACTTCAAAATATACATTTCTTGAAGTTATTTTCAAATTTGAAAAATATGTTTGAGAATGTACATTTTGAAATATATTAAAAAGATCATTCAAATTGCAGAATTCGGAAAGTATTTCCGGACTACATTTCTTCTTCTGTATTAAGTGTCCACCCCACATTTGTATTTTTATCTTCTTCGCTCATTCTTCACCACTATCGCTCATTCTTAACTGCATCTACGCCACCAGAGTGCCAACAATGTTTTGTAGCCACCAAAGGAGGTGCTCTCACCGACACGGCCAAAGACCGAACTCGTTGGAATTGACTCTCACAATCTATTTAGCCGGTGGAAGTACATGCAACACAATAAGTCGATGAAGTCATGGTAGTCTAATTGCGATTCACTGCTCAAATATGAAGCCATCACTGAGGGCTTCGACTTCGTAGTCGTAATCAGTGTATCATACTATTCTTATGCGGATATAATTTATCTGTAAAAAAATAAAAATAAAAATAAAATTAAGTTTATATTGTATTGAGCTAAATTTAATTAAAATTAAGATTTATTTTATATTTTATTAGGTTAGATTTAATTAAAATTAAATTAAATTTATATTTAATTTAATTTATAATATATATTGTATTTTTGTAATTTTATTTTAATTTTATTTTAAATTTTGATAAAATATAATTTTTTAATATTTACGGATAATCATCAATACTTCTAATTTTTTAAATTTGTCGGGTATTTTTTAGACAGATGTCCAACAAGTCAAATCTTAAGTAATCCGACCCATTATCTTCCCTGTGGTTAGGAGCAACTCTTTTGGTGGAGCTTTATGATGAAGAGAAACTCGGACAACGTTGGGAGGTGGTAGAGGTTCGAAGTCTTCGGGTTCGCCTCATTACAAGCGGTGGTCCTCACACCAGCTCCCTGCCGGAGGCTGGTGGCAGAGAAGAGACATCGTAAAACTACTATGTCAATGTACTTATGGGGTGTACAAAAAAAAAATTGGTGGTGATGAAATAAACTGCCTGGATACTTAGAAGTGAGCCTTAAATATATAAATAAATACTTTCGGGCTTAGAATAAAGGCCTATCGTGAACTAAAAGTGCCCAAGGAGCCCAAGGAAAAACAGTGAAATGATATGTGACGTTTGTCGGACGATTATTACTTATGTTTAAGCCCAATGATATCCGATAGGGGTGGACATGGATTCGATTTTTAATGATCTAATCCACATCCATTTTAGATCTAAATAATTGGATTAAATTTTTGACCCAAATCTATTTTTTTAGCAAAAGTAGTTTGGATTAAAATCCATATCCAAATATTTGGATCAAGATTTAAATCCAATCCAAATATTTGGATAGAGTTCTAAATCCAGAATCCATTTTTTATAAAATAAATTTAAATTGAATTTTTTAAAACTTGTATCATTAAGGCCTGGATGCCCTAGATGGGCTTGACAACCTGGACGGGCCCAACGACCCGAACGGGCCCGATGACCAGGACAACCTAAACGGGCCCGACAACTCGAACGGGCTCGACGACCTGGACGGGCCAGACAACCCGGACGGGCCCGACAACACGAACAGGCTCGACAACGCGAACAGGCTGGTCAGACCCGTCTGGGTCGTTTGGCCCGTCCAGGTCATCCGCCCCATCCGGGTCTTCGGGCCCGTTCGGGTCGTTGGGCTCGTCCAGGTCTTTAGGCTTGCCTGACTCGTTCGGGTCTTTGGGCTGCCTGACCTGTTTTCGTCATTGGTCCTGCCTGGTCCGTTCGGGTCTTCGGGTCCGCCTGACCCTGTCGGGTCTTCGGGTCCGCCTGACCCATTCGGGTCTTCGGGCCCGCCTTACCCGTTCGATTCTTCGAGTCCGCCTGATTCGTTCGGGTCATTAGGCCCGCCTGACCTATTCGGGTCTTAGGGCCTGCCTGATTCGTTCGGTTCTTCGAGCCCGCTTGACCCATTCGGGTCATCGGGCCCGCTTAGCCCGTTCGAGTCTTCGGGCACACCTAGCTCATCAGGTCATTGGGCCCACCTGCTCCGTTCGGATCATCGGGCTCACTTGAATTTTTCAGATCGTTGGGCTTGATTGACTCGTTTGATTTGTCGGGACCGCCTAGCCCGTTCATATCTTTAGGCCTACCCAACCTTTTATGGTTGTCGGGCCTGCCCGATCTGTATAGGTCGTCGAGCAAGGCCTGTCCATGTCTGAATTTAGCATATTACATCTCAACCTTTAGTCTAACCCAACTAAAAATTTAAATTGAAAATTTGGATTGGATTTTTTGGATTATCCATATTTAAAAATCTTGATTTATAAAATGGATATCCAATCCATAAAATATATAAAATGTATATTAGATTGAAATCT
>Ga0214545_1004784_pt1 | contig 25113 bp, 18 predicted proteins | sample CNSS4metaG_FD_160064 | JGI IMG/M metagenome (GOLD analysis project Ga0214545, IMG submission 160064) | Root nodule microbial communities from cowpea collected in UCLA plant growth center, Los Angeles, California, USA - CNSS4 | ecosystem: Host-associated > Plants > Roots > Nodule | place: USA...
GGGAATTCAAACTAAAGTAATGCAAAACAAAGATAAAGGTGATGGAATAGAAGACTCCCCTCTAGACATGCTTCTAGTGATCCTTCTTGAGGGAGCTTCTAAGGAGGTGGTCATGCCTTCATCAGAGGGGATGATGTGATCCCAACAAGGCTTATAGCTTGGGCAACGCCTAGGCCCAAATCATGCTCAAGGCCCAATCCATGGCCATCATGCACCTTCAAGCCCAAGCCCATCAAGAGGCCCAATAACAAAGAGCATGCTCAAAAAGATCCAATTGGGGTTCATTCAAGATGGCCCAAACCTACATGGGCTTCTCACACTCTTCACATGGGCCAAAGAAGATGTGAAGATTTGAAGAGGTGTCTCAAAGAGCAATAGAACAGCAAAAATATTGGCCCATTTTTTAGGCTTTGCTTTCTAGAATAATAAGTCAAACAATGAGTAGTTGAATTGATAAAATTGGGCTTGACTAAGCCCAATAGGAGATTTGGCCATAAGCTATCAAAAGAGCCAAGGTGGACTAAGTGGAAGTCAACACTTCTTCTTACACCTCATGGATCCAAAGCATCCAAGGGTTAGGAATGCTTCCTCCTTTTCCAAGGCATCATCCAATGGCCAAGATCAAGCCTTCTTCTCCAAGCTAGCATCAAAGGCCAAGATGCTTTCTCCTTCTCATCCAAGGGTCAAGATTCCTCATGTGTAATTGGCTTGAGTATAAAAGCCTTAATTTTTCAGCATTGTACTCACTCTTGAATTTTTGTGCAATAGACACTTTGAGTTGAGAACACTCCTCACTATTGCCACTTGAGAGTCATCTTTTAAAGAGCTTACTCTTTTTACCTCTAGCCCCCTTCCTAGACTAGAACCACCTCTAAATCATTCATCCTTTCACCTATCCATTGCAAGCAAGAGCCTACAAACTTGCCTTCCACTCTTCCATGCTTCCTCCATCATCTCCGCTGCACTTGGAGCTTCATGTCTCCACCAAGCTTCATCACAAGTCTCTAAAATTTTCCCAATTTAGGGTCCGTTTTAGTGTAATTTTTTTCTTGTTTTGCTTTGTGCTTGTTTGTGTGTGTTAGTGATCTAGTCTCAAGTTATCTTCTCCATTTATTGCTTGTGTAATTGAGTGAGCATTTAAGTAAGTAGCAAAAGTAACCTTGGCAAGGACAAGCTTTGGTACTTAAGTAGTCCAAGTGACTCACCTCGCTTACCTGGAGGTGAAATTGTGAAAGTTTTTTCTTACTTCACTCTTTGTCCATGTTCTTAACTTGTCAAGATCACCATGAGTACCAAATCTCCACCAAGAAAGAGAGCTACTCGCCATAGTGGACATCTCTCATAAAAAGAGGACCATGATCTATTAAAAGAGAACATCTTTTGTACAAGATGTAACATTTTGGAAAGTACATGTTTTCTCATCATGGACAATGAATCTTGTTCTAATTTTTGTAGTACTAGAGTGGTTGAAAAGTTGAATGTAGCTATGTTACCCCATCCTAAACCTTACAAACTTCATTGCCTAAATGAAGATGGGGATATCATAGTTAAAACTCAAGTGAAGATACAATTTTCCATAGGGAACTATAAAGATGAAGTTTTATGTGATATTGTTCCCATGAATAATTGTCATATTTTATTAGGAAGACCGTGGCATTTTGAAAGACAAGCTATCCATAATGGTCTTCCTAACAAAATCACCCTTTATCAAAAGAAAAATAATTTATCTTTCATCCTCTTACCCCAACTCAGGTGGCTACGAATCAAGTACAAATGAAAATCAATAGGGAAAGAGACTAAAAAGAGAAAGAGGAGAAGGAAAGAAGAGATAGAGAAGAAGAGGAAAGGAAAGAATCTGACAAAAAGAGAGAAAAAGTAGAGTTTGAGAAGATAGAGAAAGAGGAAGAAGAAATCCTACTCAAGAAAGGAGTGCTACTAAAGGCACCTCTCACCCCCACAATTCTCATTGAATCAAGAATTTTAAAGGGAGTGCTCAAATCTTTTAACTCTTCTCATTTCATCAATCATTCTCATTTTTTCAACCCAATCTGTACTTTTACTGAGTTTTTTAAGCCAATTTCCCTTCCTATTGTTTTAAACTCCTCAAAAGATTTTGCAAAATCATACTTTGAGTTAATGTTGCCTACTAGGTTTGAGACAACTCGAAGTACACCAAATTATTTTGGTGAAGTAGGCCTTATTCATTTTCAAGTAACTTTCAACAATACAACAAGACCTTATTCTTTTGTCCTCTACTATAGATATATTCTTGCTTATCAATTAGATCTTCCTTATGAGTATGGTGTTCATTCCACTTTCAATATATCTGATTTAATTCCTTTTGTAGGATCCATGGATGATGAACATCAAGATTTGAGGACAAATCCTTAGGCCTGCATGCATCTCAAGCCCAAAGCCCACCAAGAAGCCCAATAACAAGAGGCATGCTTAGAAGGATCCAAATGGGATTGCCTCAAGAGGATCAAATTCATCATGGGCTTCCAATGCTATTCTCATGGGCTAAAGAAGACGTCAAAATATGAGAGCACACATTATTGGAGCATTAGAGTAGCTTTTATTTTAGGCCACATGTTAGGCCATGTTCTAGAATAAAAATACTAAAGTACTTTATTGTTTAGTCTTCAAATTGGGCTAATGCAAGCCCAATTAAACCTTTTGGCCGAGAATGTGCTTGGAGGCAAGGATTGGTGCACCTTTGTGTATGCAAGGAGAGTGTGATTGCCACATGGCATTAGATCCCTTCCTCCTTTGCATCAATAAAATTATATTATATAAAATTATTATTCTCTATTTTGTTATTATTGTGAATTAATATTAATCAATAAGTTATATTATTTGTTAGTATCAATTATATAGTACATGGTTATTAATTTTATTGATAATACGTAATCTTGATTTTCTGATGAACAATCCGTGATGGGTTGGATTGTTCAGTGAATGATTTATGATGAACTTGAATATTCAGTAACCTTGTTGGGAGGTCCTTGTCTTTGTTGCTAAGGATATAAAACTGGTACCTCATTAGTTAGTTTCATTAGACGACGTAAAAACTTTTTATAAGATAGGTTTTAGAATAAGAGATGATCTTAGTTTAAGAATGAGAGATGATCTTTAGGTACCAATCTTTCACCTACTTTCCAATAATCCAATAAGAAGGTACACTCTCATAATATACTCTTTGAATATTTGGAACTATTCAATTAATTTAGAATTTATTACTCTTTTATGATTGATCTTTCTTATGCAAACTTAACAAAAAAAAATGTTATGACTAAAATCTTATATATCATTTAAAATTTATAAGAGTGATTTTATTTTGTTTACTAGAAAAAAATACAAATGGGAAAAAAATCTTAAAGAATAGATTTATGTCTATTTAAATAATCATAAAGTTATATAAGGAAGGACAAAAGAAAGTAGGCAAGTCAACAAAGAAAAGAGATGCGCTTGAGATATATATTGACAGGTTGAATCTGGCTGCAATAACGTCTAAGAACAAAGATTAGAATGACCTTGCAAATTGTAGTACCAATCACACACGATAAGGCGATTTTTTAGAAGAGTGTGCAACCGTCACAATTGCATCTCATTGGAATATGTAATGACTTTTTTACGTAATTTTTAATATCTAGTTAGTTCGATGAAAACTTTTTATCTCATACTATTTGAAAAAACTAATTAATATGTTTAAAACAGAAACCATTATTTGCATTCCTAAAATATATATAAGAGATATATAATTTTTTAAAAGGATTTTGGTATATATATATATATATATATATATATATATATATATATCATAATTTTCTTCAAAAAGTTGTTATAAGTTATGATGTATTTGTAATCCTAGTTATCAACTACAATATTTACATTTGTTTTCTTTAATTTATTCGTTGAGATGTATTTAGAGAGACTTATAAAATGGAAAATATTTTAAATGCACTTTTGATTAAAATGATATTATATGAATAGATTTGATGTTAGAATATTAATATGTGGAGATTGGAAAAATAAATTTTAAAACACATATAACTTTTATTATTTAATTCGGAAATGGCTAGATTAAAGTTTAGATGATTTTTGTTATTTAGTTTTAATTATTTGCTTAAATAATATAATATAAAGCATAAGTTTGATCAAGCAAATGTAAATATTATGGTTGAACAAACTTTTTTGTTTGTATTTGTTTGATAAAGTTTTACTTGGATAAGTACTGAGTATACTTTTACTAATAAACGATAAGTCTTAAATATTTTTTCTACAAAAATAAATGTTTATTTTCTTGTTCAAAGAATGTTTAAATTTCATTTCCATAAAGAGGATCAATATTTGAAGTGTCTAGAAAATATTTATAAATTAACTATAAGTGATTCTGTTCAAATAGTTTAGCCAAAGTAGTCGAGTTCAAATAATACTTGTATCTTACAATATTATTGGACACTTGATCAAGTTAATTAAGAACTAAATGTAGTTTGAGTGTTTCAAAGAATCAATATAAAATAACACGATTAATTTTCCTTATGTCTTGTATCTTTGTATGTCGTGTTATTTATCTACAACTAAGCTAAGAATTAGATTATTTTGCAAAATCAAGTTTTAAAAAAGTTTTAGATAATGTGTTTGTTACGTTGAAGTTGTAAGAACTAGAAAATGCTAAGAGTAGGAGTAGACAATTGTAAGTGAAGCTCAATTATTTTATTATTAAAAGCTTGAGTTATAAATAAAAAACTAATTAATTGAGTTATATAAAACATATTTTTTTTCTCTTCCTCAGTATTTTCTTTAGAAATCTAATAATTTAATCCATCCTTTGAAGACCAGAGTGCGTCATAGCAATCTTGGTATAGGGTAATCATTCTATTTGATCAAAGTTTGGAAAAAAAGTAAGTTCATCTTCTACCTTTTTTTTTAGTCAATTCAATGATATGCTTACATGTGTGGAAAAATTACATGCATGTGAATCTTTTGGGTTACTAACACAAAGAAGGTTTTTTACATTTGTTATTTAGGCTTTTTACATTTGGTATAGGTCAAATGTAATTGTGGGAGACATAAATTTACATTTGTTAAAATCCCTTACATAAATTTTTGTATGTTGGTTGAACAACAAATATAAATTAATGTCTTTTGAAGGTATAACAAACATAAATTCATGTCAATTAAAGAGACAGCAAATGTAAATTTTTTTTATTTTTTTTCTCAAAATTACATTAAATTTAAGTCTGTTACTACACTAATAGACGTAAATTTACGTCTATTAATGTGCTAATAAAAATAAATTTACATTTGTTAATGCACTAACAAGTGTAAATTTTTTAATTTTATTTTTATTGTTTTTAATTGAATAGATTTAGGCACGAAAAACCTAAAAAAAATCCATAACAGAATATACATTTTAAATATAACATTTTCAATAAATAATAAACATTTCCAAAGTAAAAATAAATATCCATTAAATAAAATGGTTAGTCTAACTTAAAATAAATTGTTAATCAAAACCTAATCTAAAAGTTAGAAGAGATAGATTGTTCATTGTCTTATTTGGATAATCTCCTCCTTTGATATAGGTGATGGATCCTCAAACCATACAATTCATTGAAAAGTTATTATGAGAGTTCCTCTAATCTTGTCTGGTTCTCAAGAAACCTTGCCTGATAAGTCACATTAGTCATAACTATTAAATTGAAGTCACATTAGTCATAACTGTTATATATTAATGGGATGATATGAAAGTTATAATTTTACCCTTGTAATAAGTTATTTAGTTTGTTGTTAGGTTTTCTATGAAGAGAACAAAACAAAATAATTAGGCAATCTTCAGGAATGATTTCTATTAATCACCAATGAGACCTACAATGAAGGATAAATAGTTAGTTGAATAATTACCATAACTTAAAAAAAAAGTTACACTTAGTAAGGCTAACACTTCAATGTATAGAGCCAAGTAAACAAGTCTTTGTGAGGTACTCATCCTTGTTTGCATATATTGTTAGATTTGAACCTTTGTATTGTTAGATTTTTTAATGGTTTGGGCTGATGAAATTCATTCACTTATGATTGGTTTTGCTCCATACTCATTATGTCTAAATACCTAACACAATGAATAAAGTTAAATGTGCTAATTTTAATGTGGTAAATATAAAAGACACATTAATACTTACATGCACCATAGTTGGATGATAGAAAATGTTAACATTTGTTCTATACCAATTACCTCCAATGCATTAGGAAAGGAAATGTAAAATGGGACAAAAACTTCAAGTCCAAATAATATATTCTCATTGGGCGAATTATTATATATTTTGTTCCCATGAAGTCATTGAGCGAGTAAATTTCCACGAGTTGCTCGATGAGCGAGTCTGAAAATTTTCTAGTGATTTATATGAAAAGCAAATTATGGGGAATTAATTATGATGATATAAATGTTTCAAAGAGGTAGTTCCAAGATAAATGGGTGAGATGTAATGTTTGAATGTTGTGACTTGTATGGCAATATCCTTCGTAAGAAGGAAGGATATGGCAAGTTAGTCTAATGTTATGCATTGGTTAGGAATACTCATTTTGAAGTCATTATTAACTTTACTAAACTCACAAACTCATAGAGAACGAGGTCTAGGTGGTAAAGAGCAAAGAAGATTCCTATAGCTGGTTCTAGGGTTGATACACCTTTTCTATTAAGCTATAGAAAATTTACACTATCATGAGGGAGGGTTGATACCCCTTTTCTGTTAACATTATTCTATAAGTTACATAGGCATTTGGAAAATAATCTAATTTTTTTATATAATTAAGAATATCAATTGGTTTATCATTTTCCAAACTTATAATTTCTCTTAAGATATTTAATTATGAAAATAAATTAAAACTATCATTATCCAACAAATTATCATGTTTTAAAGATTATTCAAAAGCAGTTTTCTTGTAAAAATGTACAATCTAGTAACTTATTTGTTAACACTACACAAAAAAAATATGTTCATATATTTTAAATTGTTCACATCTATCTAAAGTGTGGTAATTTTTTTATCTACAATATACAAAAAATAAATCAATTCTAAACAATTATTGAAGAGATTTTATAATTTCATTCTCAATGTTTTCATCAATTTTTTTTTCTTTTTGAGTCTAATACATTTTTCAATAAACTTAGGTTCTTCTCAACTTGATAGTAAGTCTTTTTTTTTTCTAAACTTAAATTTTCTTTCTACAGAAACCCAACTTTGAATTACACTCAAATTAATCTATTATCTACCAAAATACTAACCACTTATCTAATTAATAATTTTGTAGAAAAATTCAGTTCCTCGTCAAAATATATGTAAAAAAATTCTTGACATTCGTAAATCGAAAAGTACAGAAAAACTAAACAGGACAAAAGAAATGCATTTCTAATTTTAGTACAAATCCAAAACAGAATAAAAGCTACAACAACACAAATAGAAAGAAAAAACATACTAATAAAAAATGAGGGTGAAAAATTGGTACACACGGATAATATGAGATTGAAAGAATGTAATCTGTTAAAACCCTAAAAGAATGACTCTTAGAAGAAAAGAAAGTAAGGAGAGACAAGAGAAGTGACAAAAAGATAATAAGATGAAAGAAGAAAATAGAATTATAAGAGAATAATAATGAATAATCATTATCTTCTTCGTAAACAAAATTATAATTTACTAAATAAAGATTTTAACTTATTAATTATTATTTTTAATACCAATAAATATTAACATACACTAATAGTAAATTAATTAAATTTTATTTTCAAACATAAACTTATAATAATATAATAAAATTATATTAGTAATAAAATATCTTTTATCTTTTTGAGATCTTTTTTATCTCAAACATAATTTTATAATTAATTTAACATAGACATAGCAGTACGTAAATATTATTTTGAGACTATTTTTCTTAAAATATTTTTATAATTAATTAATTAATTAGAAAATATTAATAACAAAAATATTTTTTAAGTCGTCTTTTATTGAAGACCTAATGCGGTTTAGCTTTATTCTTGAGCCCACACTATTTATCATTTAAATACGGACCAAAATTAGTAATCCAAGTTTTAGAAGTACTCGTACAGTGAATAAATAAATAAATATAAAGAATAAGTGTACAGGTAAGGGAATCTTTACGTTAAAGTAAAGCAAGGGTTGATTATTCAAATGATTTTGTAAGCTCTAGCACAATGGCAAGATCTTCTGAACAGGGGTGGGTATTCAGAATTGATTTATTCATCACAACAAAGATCCCAGTTTTTGCTGTTGAATGGAAGAAAAATAGATTATTTAGAGGGACCGAAGGGAAATAAAGTACACTAAAAAAATTATTTCGTTCAAAAATTAAATTTAAATTAAAATCAAATGATTCTACTTTAAGTTCAATAAATGCCAATTCCTTAGTTATTGGATTATTAGCCTTCCATTTGAGTATCGGTCAAAATAAGATATAAATAAAAAAGACTAAATATTTATAAAACGGTGGTGAACGAAATAAAACCGAACTTTTTATGTTGAAATTATGTAGTTGGTAAATTTTTCAGATATTTAAAATAATTCAATTGTTTACGTCAGCGTTATAGTCTTTGATATTTAAGGAACGCACCTACGCAGTTGGTGATTACGGTTCCGCGAGCGAAGAAAATGGCCTCGTGGAATTCGTTTGAACTCGAAGTTGTGTACGAGGCTCTGGGTTGGTTCGCTTTCGTTTCCTGGTCCATCAGTTTCTACCCTCAAGTCATCTTGAATTTTCGCAGGAGGAGGTACCATCTTCCTTTTCTCACATCCTCTATGTGTTTGATTAAACTTAAATATTTGATTATTATTATTTATTATTATTTTTAATTTAGTGTGGTTGGGCTCAACTTCGATTTCGTGCTGCTGAATCTGACCAAGCACAGTACCTATCTCATATACAACGCTTCTCTCTACTTCAGCTCTGCTATTCAGAAGCAATACTTCGACAAATACGGTTATGGAGAGGTTCCTTCTCAAACACACTTCAATTGTTTATCAATTAAATGAAAACGACAACGTTTCATGTGTGCTAAACTCTTCATGTCATGTCATGTCATGTCACGCTCTGAAAGGCAATTTTGCCCACATATGAGAATGGTTTTAATCTGAGAGAATGGTTTCCTCGATAAATTTCTTAGTATTCCAGGAAAATATGAAGAAAAAATGAAATATACTTTTCTGCATGGTAAAATAAACTTATTTCTAAGTTAAAACATTTAGAATTTTGGAAAAGCTAATGTAAAATAATTTATGATGATAAATAACTTCTATATAAACTAATTTTACTGTAGGAAAAAACGTATTTTTTTTTCTCTTCTAAAAATGGTTACATTGAAGTTTATGTAAACAGACCCTGCATGTATGATGTTTGAATCACAAATTGTCGTGTAAGTTTCGTTTATTGAATGTACTATCATTATCTTTAGAGTTGAATGAATGATGATTCCTGATCGATTGGCTAGTCTAGAAGTGGTTCATTTCGTGAGAACAAAAATAAGAACTGCTGTTGAAGGAGCTGTTAAGGACTCTTTTGTTGTTCTTTTTTGGAGAAAATTTTGATATTGGAAAATTGTGAATTGTTTGAGAGTTGAAGTAATATTTGTTGTGTGCATAAACATTTAGAGATCGCTGATGTGGTTTTAATTCCGCCTACTTCAGATGATACCTGTGGCTGCAAATGATGTTGCTTTCTCGATCCATGCTGTTCTACTGACGGCAATCACGTTGTTTCAGATTGCAATCTATGAAGTAAGAATGATATTGTTGAAAAATGAGAATATTCTTCGTTTTTGTTCTATGGACTGAGTTCTTGATTTTTTGCTGAACTTAGTAATTGTTTGTTTGTAGCGTGGGAGTCAGAAAGTGTCCAAAGTTTCTATTGGAATTGTCTCTGTAGCTTGGCTTATTGCAGCAGTTTGTTTCTTTATTGCTTTGTCAAATCATTCCTGGCTTTGGCTTATCTCCATATTCAAGTATGTTGTCCATGCTTATGTGGTTAATTGCTTTTGTTTCGTTCTTTATGGCCTTCAATTTAATTTCATAGAATATATGCGTGGATATACTTTTGGTTTTATAGCGGATGTTAATTGTTTTACTACTGGAGATTTGATATTGTTTATTCTTAACCAGTTTATGACCCCAATTTATGGAGCTCCCATGTCGTAATTTTTTCGATGCTTTCTTGAGACCACCTAATTCATCTCGAGCTGACATGCTATTCGCAGAATAGGAGAAAGCTTATTTCTTTTTCATCAATTACTAAGGAGATAATGTGGTCAATCTAGGCAAATGTTTTCTGTTTATTCTTCATTTGGGTTGGCAGGTGCACATAAAATTGAAGCTTTGGCTGAAAGTATTTATGTTCTAATTTGAGAGCACAGATGAATGAACTAATGTGTGGCAGCTTAAGAATATTGGCTATCATTTGAGAACCTTTATGATTTCTTATTTTGTGACCAATCTTATGAAGACATTTAAATTTTTTCATGTGTTGGGGTTCTTACCACCATGGCTCAGCTTATGGTATGATGTTAGGACAAAGCTTAGAATCTTCTTCTGTATATCGAAATACCTCAGATCCACCTTTGCTGTAGTGCTACAGTCCATGTTCTTCTGTGTTAATACAAAATATTAGGTTGCTTTAGTCTTTGGATGTAATTAATTTTTTTTTCTAACTTTTTTGTTTACATTTATTTTGTTGCAGCACAATTCAAGTAACTATGACTGTTATAAAGTACATTCCTCAGGTCGGGATTCTTTTTCAAATTTATTTGTCTTCTTTTCATCTTCAGACTGTTATTGACATATCTTTTTTTAAAGTAAAATTTCTTGGCAGAAACTAAATACCAATGAACCTATCATGTTCTTTTCCGATGTCCTTCTAGTCATTACTACTTAAAATCAATACCTTCCTGCTAGTGATAGAAACACCAAGTTATTAAACATAAGGAGTCAGATGGCAGAGGAAAGTTGGAACTCAATTCTTTCTCCTTTCATTGTATCCTTTAATAGGTTATTATTCCTGTAGTGATAGTTGGTGATAGTTGAAGCACCATTTTCTATTGTTGGCATCGTCCATTATTTGGGCTTTAGCCACATACTTCATGTAATATAATTGACTGGTATGAAATCGTGAGCTATCATACTGTACTAGACTTTTCCATTTAAATGGAAAACGTAACTGATCTAGCTCCAGATCTGTAATAATAAACTTTTAAAACTTGAATGGTTTGTTATTCGATGAAGTAGGCCTTATTTATCTCAATTATGTTAGTGTATTATAACAATAAATTAAAGGAAATTATATATCATCATTCATTTTTCTAATCTCTCAACAGAGTCAGGCCTGACTTGCTTTACATCCTCTCGCACTCCATGTGATTATGTGTCTTATGAATGTAGGCAGTTATGAACTTCCTGAGAAAAAGTACTGATGGCTTCAGCATTGGTAACATTCTACTTGATTTTTCTGGTGGAGTAGCAAACTATGGACAGATGGTTGTGCAATCAATAGACCAAAGTATGTCATTACTCACCTTCGTTAGTGATATTTCTTGTCATTTGATTATATATTTTCGTACGAACTTATTTTGAATCCCATCTTTCTAGATTCATGGGTCAACTTCTACGGGAATATAGGAAAAGTGTTACTATCTCTGGTATGGGAAGCTCTCTTGAGGATTATTTTACTTCTTTCTTGCGTTATAATTTTTTTTTTCTCCATGTATTTTGCGTGCAGTTGTGATTCAAATACTGATTCTTGTTTTGTTTTGTAATCTTTATTCTAATTTTTAAGTTATACTATTATTTTCCGTTGAAGAATGATTTCTTTTTTATCCAAAAGTGATAGCTCACTACTTAGTAGATGCCTATTGATAGAACTGATATACAGAAAAGCACTCTTATTACAACTGACTCTAAACCCTTACCATGTGATAGGGATTAGAACCCAAAACAACAAAGTACACAGCAGTCTCCTATGAGGTGTTAGAGAAACCTCACTCTCCTTAGCCCTTCCTATTCTCAAAAACAGAACAGCCCCCTCCTAGCTCCTAAACAGTCTTTATATAATGACTGTGACAGTTATAAATCATAACTATATTAACTGTCTAATTTCTTCCTTCTCCTATATACAATACCAAACCTATCAATACCAAACCTCTCCATGAGTTTCACCTTGTCCTCAAGGTGAAATTCAGGGAATTCCTTGTTGATGCAGGCAACCAATTCCTAGCTATTCTCCGTAGTTGGAAGATTTTGCCACGGAATCAAGACTTCTAATTCTCCTTGGCTTGTAGTCCGAACACCCAACGACTGCTCTGGATAAACTTCTAAGATATAGTCTTCCTTCAGCATAAGAGGTAGGTAGGGGTTGAGATACAACATAGGGTTGTATGGCCTTTTTCAGCAAGGATACATGGAAAACGGGATGTATTCTGCTGTGAGGGGGTAAGTTCAATTTGTAAGCAACTTGGCCAATGTGAGCAACCACTGGATAGGGTCCATAAAAGCAGGGACAAAGTTTTTCATTGGGTTGGAGCTTTAGATAAACCCAATTCCCAACCTAGTATTCCACGTCTCTATGATGATTATTAGCCTGTACACGATTATGATTTTGCACCTTACACAAATTGGTGCGTAACTCATTTAAAATATCATCTCTTTCTTGTTGCAATTGATTCACACACTATCCACGTTAGAGGGAATAGTAGTCCCTATAATAAACAAGGGAGGATCTCGTCCATATAGAGCTTTGAAGGGAGTCATCTTGGTTGAAGCACTATAGTTAGTGTTGAACCAAAATTCTGCCCAAGGTAACCACTTGGGCCATTTCTTTGGTTGGGAACCCATCATGCAACAGAGGTAGGTTTCCAAGCAACGATTGACTACCACTGTTTGACCATCCGATTGAGGATTGTAAGCAGTACTAAATTTCAGCTTGGTTCTTGCTTGACGAAATAATTCACACCAAAAATTAACAGCTGGTCATGATCTGATACAATGGTGGAAGGAAACGCATGCAATTTGACCACCTCGTGAAGGAACAGTTGGGCCATATCTGATGCCGTATAAGGATGTGCTAAAGGAAAGAAATGAGCATATTTCGTTAGTCTATCAACCACCACAAAGATAGTGTCCTTCCCTTGTGCCTTTGGAAGCCCGCCAATAAAATCCATAGATATATCAGACCTTACTTGCGTGGGAAAGGTAATAGCTGAAGCAACCCAGCGGGACCCAAGGTTTCTGTCTTATTACGTTGACAAACCTCACACTGCATCACAAAGTCTTTAATATCCTTCCTCGTACGCTCCCAGTGTACCACTCCAACAACTCTCTTGAAGGTCCGAAAATACCCATTATGGCCCCCCAAGGGAGGTTCATGTAAATCCTTAATGAGAAGTGGAATGCATGAATACTGACGTGGTAAAACCAATTTACCTTGATAGAACAATCTCCCTTTCCTCCATTCATAGCTAAGGTGAGCTTTGGAATCCACCACCAAATCCTGTATCAAAGAGGAGAGCTTGGCATCCTATTGAACCTCGGCATCCCAAGCTTCCCACTCATCTATTTAAAAACTAGATAGGGCCAGGAAATACCCTTTTCTGGATAACGCATCAGCAACTGTATTCTCCTTCCCAGGCTTGTATTGGACCTTAAAATCAAAGCCAATAAGTTTCGATGCCCATTTGAACTACTTTTCTGTTAACAACCTCTAGTCATCGAGGAATCTCAAACTTTTGTGGTCAGTAACAACTATGAAATGACTGCCCATCAAATATTGTTTCCATTTTTGTATTGCCTGAACCACTACCATTAATCCCCACTCATAAACTGACTTGTTTTGGCCCATATCCGATAAGGCCTGGCTCCAAAAGGCTAGTGGTGCTAGAGGTATCTATTTCAATGATGAAAGGTTTGGAAAAATCAGGGACGGCTAAAATTGGCAGTTGAGAAATAGTCCCTTTGAGTGCTTTAAAAGCTTGTTGAGACTCTACTCCGTTTAAAATCATCCTTATTTAACAATTGGGTAAGGGGTTTAGAAATCTTTCCATATCCTTGCATGAATCTACCGTAGTACCCTATCAAACCTAAAACTCCTCTTAAGGCTTTAGCATCTTTAAGGACAGGCCAACTTCACATGGTATTGACTTTTGTAGGATCTGCAGCCACCCTTTTGTCTGAGATGATGTGGCCCAAGTGCTCAAGGCTGTCCAAAACTGTACTTTTTCTTATTAATCCTCAATTTGTTGTTGCAAAACACCTTTAGAACCTCCACCAACCTCCACCAAATGTTGCACACGTGTGTTTAAATTAAGGCTGTAAACCATAATATCATTAAAGAAAACTAGCACAAAACCTCCTTAGAAAAGGCTTAAGAATTTCATCCATTAAGGACTAGAAAGTGGTTGGTGCACATTAGTAAGCTCGAATGACATAACTAAAAACTCATAATGATCATCATGAGTTCTAAAGGCAGTCTTCTCAATATCCTTTGCCCGCATTTGAATTTAATGATACCCAAATTTCAAATCCAACTTGGAGAAAACAGTTGCTCCTGTCAATTCATCCAATAATTCCTCTATTATGGGAATAGGGAATTTATTTGGAATGGTGATCTTGTTTAAAAGCCTTGTAATCGACACAAAAGCGCCATCCTCCATCTTTTTTCTTTACCAGAATTATTGGGCTTGAATAGGAGCTCATGCTAGGCTGAATAATTGTAGCATTAAGCATATCCTGCACCATATTTTTAATCTCGTTTTTTTGGTGATGAGAGTACTTGTAAGGTATAAGATTGGGAATGGAAGCTCCTTCTTGAAGATGAATGGCATGATCATATGTGTCTAGGAGGCAATCCCACTAGATCTTGGAATATTTCAGCATGTGATTCCAAGATTCGAAGCAATCCAACCGGAACAACAGACAACTTGTTGACTTCCCTTTCTTCCTGCCATTTGATCAGAAAATAAGAGCTTTCACTCTTCATTTCCTGTAGCAATCTCTTGAATGAAGTTTTAGATTTGGACAGGGTTGGGTCTCCTGTTAATATCTGTTCGCTATCACCTTTTGTAATAGTTAATCGTAATTGCCTGAAATCAGCTTTGACCTCCCCTACACTTGCTAGCCACTCCAATCCTAAAACAATGTTAGCCCCTCCTAAATCAAATATGAAAAATTGTTATTGAATCTGCAATCCCTGTAGATCTAGGAAAAATCCTTGGCACTTCCCTTGGCAATGCACCTTATGCCCATCTCCCACTTCGACAACAAAAGGAAGATTTTATTCTTTTCTCCGCCTACAACGTGCTATGAGTTCTAACGAAATAAAATTGAGATGCCCCACAATCTAGCAGAACCACTGATGTAAGATTATCTTAGTTCCTTTTAACATTCATGACTATGGTGATGATTTCTTAAGAAAGCTAAGTGAAAATTCTCACTGGATATTAAGATAGCAAGCTATCTAGATGTGAAGATTTATTTCACAAAGCTTTAGAGAAGGAAGGGATGTGTTGGTTCAAAGTAAAACGAAAAGGAAATGCCCATGAAACTTATAAACCCGAGATCAAACAAAGAAGAATAAAACATATAAAATGGAAAGAAGAAAAATGAGAATGTGAGAAGCATACCACTACAAAGGAGAGGCCATAGTCATGGATCCTTTGAAGATGAGTGGATGGTGCCGCCACTTGAGTCAAGGCTCAAGATAAGGTTTAAAAGTATTCACTCCCTAGGGAGAAAACTCTCACAATGGTTGATACACAAAGGTGCTTTAAATTCTTCAAAATATTCAATTCTTTTACAAGTGTTAGAGGTCCCCTTAAATAGATGCGTGTAGGTGCCTCTAAGCAAAAACAAATAGTCTCAAAGGGCTACATAACAAATAACAAAACCTAGCATCTAGAAGGTAGGTCAACAAAAGAGCACATGCACACCATCTAGAAGCCTTCTCGGCAAGGTGAAGGCACTTTCTAGATGATTCTAGACGTCTTGGTGGCCAAGGCATGTGGTCCTCCTTTCTAGATGTTTCTAAAAAGCTTTGCTCCTTCTCTCTCTTCTGCATGTGCTCTCCAAAAGCCATCCAAACGCGCCACTTGTCCTTCCTTGCACCACCTCCTAATCAACCTACAAAACAAGTAAAATTGGATTAGCATGGTGGCTTAGGTTAAGCTAATCTTTGAGTTAACAAGTCAACTTAAAATAGTCAATCAAGCTAACTTAATAGAATTCAAATTAAATAATTCTAAACAAGGATAAAGAGGGAAAATCCTCCCCTTTTGTCATGCTTCTTGTCATTCTCCTTGGGACGGCCTCCATTGTGCTTGGTGAGGTGGTCATGCCTTCATCAACCACCACCTTCTCTGTCTCAATGGTGCCCCAAGTTGCAAAACTTGCGCACTGCCTTGAAGGCTATTGAAACCCTCTATCTCCTCCTCAGTCATTAACATGTGCAATTGTTTATTTCTGCAAATATGGTTAGGCCTGAACTTTTCATCACATCGAAAACAGAGGCCTCTTTTGATCTTATCTTGCAGCTCCACCTTAGATAGCTTTCGAAAAGGAGCGCCCCTTGGATGTTGAAATACTCCCCACTGTACTAGTTGTCTCTATGGTCTCCCCTTTTCCTTTGTTAAGCTCAGTCGATCCCCGTGAACCACCCATGTCTCTAAAAAAAGTTCTAGTGACCGAATAAGGCTTGTAGCCACTATTGACCTTGGTCGCATTAATTGTTCCCTCTTTTGAAGATACTCGAATCTTGTACTCCACCATCTGAGCCTTAAGCATCAACTCAGCAAGATTGCTGGGTTCATATAACTTCACTTCAGCTTTAATTTCCGCCTTCAATCCGTTCAAAAAAATCCCCACTAAGTAATCTTGCTGAATACCCTTCAAAAATCCTGCTGTTGTTCAAACGGTTCTATATATTTTTCCACAGTTCCCTCGGGTTAATCCAATCAAGATTTCGAATGGATTTTTCAACATAGTGGGTTGAAACCGACATACCACCGCAACCTTGAAAACCTCCCATGTAGGCTTTGGGTTGCAAGTCTCCCACCATTGAAACCAATTTAGTGCCTTCCCCTTCAGAGCCACCATCAGCTTGCATTCTTTCGTCATCCCTGACATCCTTTAGCCGAAAATATCGTTCTAATTTGTTTGTCCACCCATATGCTTCGTCCCCTGCAAAAACCGGTATTTCCAGTTTCCTACAACGTGAATGAGACGAGAGTGGGTCTCTTTCATCTTCTGGTAGCTGTTCCGTGCGACCATTTCCTATAGAAGCTTCGTCCAAGGTTTTCTCTCCACGTGATAGCTTTTCCACCACCACTGTCAACCCCTTTATTAGATCTTCTAATCTTTGGAAACGATAATGGCTTTCATTTTCAGTTCTATCATGATCTTGAACATTTCTTGCATCATCTTTTCCAACCCCTCCAATCTTGATTCCATTCTTGTATTTATCAAGCCCTACGTTCCTCTCCACACCACAGCACCAAGATTCCAGCTCTGAATAGCAGTTTGATAGAACTGATATACAGCAAAACACTCTTATTACAACTGACTCTAAACCCCACCAATGCGGTAGGGATTAGAACCCAAAACAACAAAGTACACAACTGTCACCAATGAGGTGTTCGAGAGACCTCACTCTCCTTAGCCCTTCCTAATTCTCAAAAACAGAACAGCCCCACCCTAGCTCCTAAACCGTCTTTATATAATGACTGTTACAGTTATAAATCATAACTGTATTCATAACTGTATTAACTGTCTAATTTCTTTCTTCTCCTATATACAATACCAAACCTATCACATGTATTGAGAAACCAATTTTTCATTTTGCATAGATCTAGGATGGAGCTTGTGCCTGGTAAGTTATGCTTGTTTATTACGTCAGTCAGACACCGTTGCTAGAGGATTTTGTGACATTGTTTTTTGTGTAACACTCAACTGCAGGTGTCTGTATTCTTCGACATTATCTTCATTATTCAACATTATATTCTGTATGCCGGTAATAAAACCTCCAAGTCGGATATTACTGCGGAGCATGAAGATCAAATAAGAGAGCACCTTGTCAGACCTTCTGATCAATCACCACCAGAGAATGCGTAAGATACGATTTGCTTCATAATGTATATTAAACTTCCTACTTGTTGATATTTGTGTCGAAATCAAATTAGGATGTTTTTATTGTCCCATACATTAGGTGCACTTTATTACTGGGAACTTCAATAACCAGTGTAAAAGTTTTAAGAATTATTGCCGCGCATTCTTTTGTACTACTTTGTATCATAAAGTTACGTATGATCAAATGACTAGCATGATATTAACCAAGCTACTGAATTTTCTAGTGGTGTTTGTGGCTAACGATCAAATGAAAAACAGATGCAGTACCCAAATAACTTCACATCAAAATTAAGTTTTCAAAAGCCAATTTCATTTAAGTTTGATGGTAATATAATAGTTTTGTTTATACTTTTTATACATAATACTATGCGCACGTTGAATCAAACGATACCTCTATTGTAAGGAAGATGCCCCACTTAAATAGAATGCTTTGTACAGGAGAAAGCATAAATAACATTCTACCAGTAATTTCTCTGAATTTTTTTAGTGATCAATCTGTTGGTTTTGATCTAGCAAAAATATGACTTTTAGGGGAAATTAAACTCTCAAGTCCTCTGTCACTAACAGAATGTATGTGCAAATTGAGTAAGAGTAGGAAAAAGTGTTTCATTGTTTCCAATTTTTTTACCTTAATTTCCCCCTTACTTTTTCGTGAAAATGATGATATTCAACAGAACAGAAAATTTTCACTCCTTCATATTAAAACAATAAAAAAAATAATAATACTTTTATTCCATTATGCTTCATTACAGTTCATTTCATATCATCCCTTGTTTTTCCCAACAATCCAACGAAAAGGTATTATTTATCAGGCTGTTACTTCCTGCACCGCGTGTTTTCTTTCTGCACCCCCTAAATTTTAAAATCTTTTTTTCACAAGTCAAAGTAAAAACCTTAATAGTGTATTTGGAAGAGATAATTTAAGAGAATAATTCATTTATTTGAAGAATTTGAAATATTTTCAAGAAAAATGATATGTTTTAGATGAGTAAATTAAAAGAAAATTCAACTTGAGAAATTTTAAAAAAGTATTTCAAATAACTAAACTATTAAAATTTTTAATTTACTAAAAAAATGAAATTGAAAATTTTCAAGTTATGAAATTGCTTATTGGTTAGAACAAAAAAAGTTCACAAATCCAAAAAATTTAAGTTAAGTCAGGTCAGAAAGAAGATTGAGACGAGTCGATTTGAGCTGAAGGTCAAGGCGAGTCAGCTTGAGCTGAAGGTCGAGTCGATTCGGCCTGGACTGAAGATCGAGCTGAGTAGGCCCAAGCCTTAGAGAGAGCTGAGTTGTGTTGGGTCTTAAGTCGGGTAGAGTCAACCCACTCATAGGTCGATTGAGTCAATTTAGGTTGAAAGTCGAGTTAAGTCAACTTGAGGTCGAAGGGCAACCGAGTCAACACAGATCAAAGGTTGAGCTAAATTGGCCCAAGTCAAAGGTTGAGATGAGATAGCTCTAAACTAAGTCAGTTTGGCCAAAGGTTGAGCCTAGTCGGTTGTTGTCGTAGGTTGAGTCGTGTCGGTTTGGACTAAAGGTCAAGTCGAGTCGCCTTAGGTCAAAGTTCAAGCATAGTCAGCTCAACCGAAGGTCCAAACAAGATGGCTTTAAACTAAGTCAATCTTGATTGAAGTTTGAGCTAGGTCGGCTTAGGCTGAAAGTCGAACCAATTTTGCCTATACATAAAGGTTTAAACTAATCTACCCTAGTTAAAGATTGAATCAAGTTAACTCAAGATAAATCGATTTGAATCGACTGAGATGGAATCAATTAAAATTATGTCAAGGTCAAATCGATTCGAATTGGCTCATATCGAATCGGCTGAGGTCAAATAAGCTCAAGTTGACTGGAACCAAAAGTCGAGACAAATTGTATCGATTAAAGGTCGAGAGAAGTTAGACTCAAAGGTAGAGTTGAGTTCGTCGTAAAGTATAAATTAAATTGCTTTATTCAAAATAAGAAAATTAAAATCTAAGATATTTCAATTATTTATCAAACTAGTTATTTAAGAAATGAAGAGAATTCAATTGCAAGTAATTCAATTAAATTTCAATTTCTTGGAATTGGTGAAATTCTTTATCCAAACACAAATTTTTCATAACAAATGTTCTAGAAGGCATTTCTAGATCAAGAAATTCTTTTTTGAAACACTCGTTCCAGAATGTATTTTTTTCTACCTTTCAAATTGAATTTTTCAGAATCTATTTTCGGATCTAAAAATAATTTCCGAAATATTCAATTCGGAAAATAATAATGAGGAATAGTTTTGGAATTCTAGATTATGTGGGGTGTGAAGAAGCATCCAATTTATCATCTTAAGATTGAGTGCACGATTTGAGCCTCATTCACCTTTTTTATATATATTTTTGGTAAATTTTACTTCTAACACGCACATTTTCTTTGCATACCCCCCACAAATTTTCAAAATAATCATTTTACCTTCTGAAAAAATAATTTCCAGAATATATATTTCTGAAATTTTACTGGAACAAGCTTTTTGGAATTTTTAAAATCAGATTTCCAGAACAAAATGTCCAGAATTAGGAGTTCAGAAAGCATTAAATACATTCTAAAAAAGGTTTAGGATTTAGGAATTGTGGCAATGCAATTAGTAATTCTGGGGATCCAGTAAGCAATTTTCATATTTCACTTGCAATCAATTTATTTCATCCCTTCTTTAGCAATTTCCCTTCGATGTCTACAATCGAAGTCCCATATATAGAAACTTCTCATTTTGTCCTTTTTGGATTATGCAATTTGGAAATAAAAAAATGACTTCCATATTTTGTAGTCCAAAAGCAAAAATTAACTTCCAGAAGTTGGTGAGGGTTAAGAAAAAAAAATGCTTTGAGATTAGACATTTCCAAAGTAATTTGGCTTCTGAATTGCATAATCTCAAAGTCACTTTCATATTGTGCAATCCGAAAGTTTTTACTAAAAGGAAAAAGTGATTTTCGCATTATACAAGTCAATTTTTACTTTTGGGTTATACAATCTGGAAGGGCAAATGATTTTTTTATATGAGGGTGTATAAAGAAATATATAGAGGTGTAGGAAGAAGTTGCCTAGAAGAAAACCTCTATCAATACTTAATAATGGATCTATTAATACACACGATTCACCTTTGGCAGGTGTTGCACTCCCATATTTTCTCCACGCACCCCACAGGCCTGGTGAAAAGACATTTTTGGCCTTATTGAAAAAACAAACAAAACCCTACTTTTCCTTTTCTTCACCTCGTTTTCTTTCCTCTCCCTTAGTAATAGTCACATCCACTCCATCCTAGTGTTTCGTTTAGTTTTTTTTCAATGGAATGTACTTTTAGATTCTGAAATGTATTATGAAAATGTTCAATATGGAATATATTTAAAGGATAATGATACTTTAACCTACATTTTTTGACTCACTTTTAACTCACTACTCTCATCATCCTTAGATCATTTATTTTAATTTTTTTGTAGTTCTGTGATGTGATGATCTAAGGGTGATGAGAATGATGGGTTAAAAGTGGGTCAAAAAAAGTGGGTCAAAAAAAGTGGGTTAAAATATCATTTTTCATATTTAAAAATCATATTATGAATTGTGCATTTTAGAATGTATTTCTAGATTTGAATGTACATCTTGAAATCCACACTCTGTAATATATTTAAATTTTTTTACATGTTCTAAAGTTGGAAACACTTCCAAAATGCACATTCCAATGTGTTTAAAAAGTTGCATTCTGCAATGTACTCTTTCAGAATATATTTTCAGGGGTGAAAATATATTATGAATTATATATTTCTGAACATTCCTGGATTACCCAACCTAGAAAACAAATGTACATAAGGCAAAAACAAACATTTTTCAAAAGCCTACCTCTTCAAGCTGTGCAACGACAACAATGACACTCTAAGGTCTAATAGCTAGTCAAGGGTACGATTTCACTCTTCGATTAAGAAACAACCAAAATAGAGCACATGAGGGTGCAGTTGTTGCTATGAGAGGAAGGAGAATGTTGTTGATATGGAAAAGGAAGGAAAACACAATTGTTGCTATCGGAGAGGAAGGTGGACACAATTGCTGTTATGGGAGAGGAAGGTGGACATAGTTGCTCTTATGGGAGAGGAAGAAGAACACAATTGTTATTATGGGAGAGGAAGGAAACATAATTACTATTATAGGAGTGGAAAGAGAACACAATTGTTGCTATGAGAGAGAAAGGAGAACACAATTACTATTATGGGATGGGAATGATAACACACTTACTGCTATGAGAAAGGAAGGAGAACACAATTATTACTATGGGAGAAGAAGGAGAACACAATTTCTTCTATAAGAGAGGAAGGAGAATACAGTTGTTTCTATAAGAGATGAAGTAGAACACAATTGCAACTATAGAAGAGAAAAGAGAACGTGTATGCTATTATAGAAGAAGAAGAACACACTTGGTGTAATGAAAGAGGAAGGAGAAGTTGCTATGTTGCTATGGATGAAGATTAGGAGGAAAAGAAAGAAAAATAGAGTTTTTGTTTATTTTTTTATTAAGGTAAAAATGTATTTTCATTAAGCTTATATCTGCAAGTTAAAAGTATAAGGGTATAGGAAACACCTGCCTTTAATTTTAGTCTTCCTAGTATAAGCACTTCTATAAGAATTAGATATCTTTAATCCAAGATTCTCTTTGGTCTCTAAAATAAGTCCCATTACATTTCTTACACATCTTTACATTTCATCAATAATTTATTTATTTAGATATAATTTTTTAAATATAAAAATTAATAAATACCATTATTTTTGTGAAATAATTTTAAAATGGAAAATAGAAGTTAACTAAATTATTTGACATAATAATAAATAATTAAAATAAATAGAGAGTGGTGAAAATAAATGAAATAATGTAATTATGACAACTTACACACTACAAAAATATCTAATTTTAGTAGGGTTTATCAGTTGGGGTTATAATAATGTCCAGTAAGAAATAAATATAATGGAGGTTTTAAAAACTCTCATTAAGTTTCAGGGCTTTTTAAGAAAATCCAGTAAAATTTGGATCTCACCTTATATCTTTTCATTTTCCTTTTCTTTTTGTAAGTTTAAAAAAATTTAATGAAAGTATTCAGACTTTCTCTTGTTCTTTCTCGGGGTTTTAGGAGGAAGAAGAATAAGTGATGACTTGGGCCTAACTATAGGTCCAATAAAAGGTCCAGTCACTAGAAGCATGCTAAGATGTGATGGACGTCCTTGGAGTAGGAGAGGAAGGAAATCCATGGAGAATGATGAGAAGGAGATGGAGTGCAGCGGAATTTGGAGAAATAGATGAATGTAGCTCTCGGAAATGGAGAATTTGGTGAAGATGAAGAGTAGAAGTGGAACTATGGTATGGAAGGTGGCTAGAGGAGATGAAGGAGAAGGTTAGCCATGTATGCTCTCAAATTAATAGAAGTGTGGAGTGATCTCAAACACTAGCATCTATTAGCAATTCAAGAGTAACCATTACAATATTTGAGTGGCTCTATTTATAGGCACATGGCCGGCCAAATGAAGAGAAAATGCAACAAAGATGAAATGCAAATGTAGCTTGGAGAAGAAGCTTGATTGGAGACCATATGATGTAGTAAATGAGTCTTGATGATGCCAAGTGGCATATCACACTCTCCTTGCCCAAGTCACACGCACCATGCTTCCATCACATTCTCCTTGCTTAGTTCATGCTTTGCTTGCATCCAAATAGAGAGTCACTCAAGTAATTCTCGGCCAAAGGTAGCAAATTGGCTCGGCCCAATTGATCCCAAAAAGTGTTCTAACTTTTATTGAAAGCAAAGCCTAAACAATGACCTAATTTAAATCTAGACTACTTCCTTCATGCATCATCTCATATTTTAGAGATTTCTTTAGCCCATGTGAATAATGTAAAAAGCCCATGATTGACTTGATCATCTTGTGATAGGCCCATATGAATCTTTCTCATCATGCTTATAGTGATTGGGCCCTGATATAGGCTTGGGCTTGTTGATGCATTTGAGGTTGGGCTTGTTGGGGTCACATCAAGATGGACCTTCAAAAGCCCAAATGAGCTTCATGGGCTTCAAATGTTATTTTCATGGGCCAAGGAAGATGTCAAGATATGATGGGCTTGTCCTAGTTCATTAGAATAGATTTCAATTGGGCCAATTGTTAGGCCATGTTTTAAAAATAAATTACTAGAAGTAGTTTTTGATCATAACTCACTTAGCTTTTGTAATTGGATCAATTCAAGTCCAATTACAAAACCCTAGGTTGAGTTTGCATCTAGCTTAGCCATGCCTTGCACATTGAACACATGTTATAAATAAGGAAGGCGTGACCAAGCCAAGTGGCATGTGATCCGAAACTCATGGATCTTAGATCTAGATCTAGGCACGCATGTTTCACATTGCCTAGTTCCACTTGCATTCCATTTAAAGTAGCATTTCATTTGCACTTGGGAGCTTGCTTTCTATTATAAATGAGAGCCTCCCTTCCTCTTATAAGACACTCTTGAATGTGCAATGTTATGCTGTTGAGATTTTTTCCCCAAACATTCTTTGAGATTCACCTAGCTAGAGCATTCATTTAGAATCTCCTCTAGCCTTCCTCTATTAAAGTTGACCTTACCTCTTTAGATTTTTTCCACCATCATTCAATCCACCACTTCCTAAGTCACTAATCTTCAATTGCTTCTGCTCAAATACTCCATCGAGCCTCCTCGTTGCAGCCATCACATCCAATGAGACTCATCAAGCGGTATTGATGAGTGCGTATTTTTGCCCTCATTCAGTGTTTAATTATGGGTATTTAATTGAATTGATGTGTTTAAAGATTGATTTAATTGAGATTTCCTATAATTGGGTTTATTGAGCATGAGATACAAAAACATGTTAAAAATAGCTTTTTAGTTGCATAAATGTTCTTTGGATATTTTGAGGTGTGTTAGTGCAGC
>Ga0214545_1004785_pt1 | contig 25105 bp, 10 predicted proteins | sample CNSS4metaG_FD_160064 | JGI IMG/M metagenome (GOLD analysis project Ga0214545, IMG submission 160064) | Root nodule microbial communities from cowpea collected in UCLA plant growth center, Los Angeles, California, USA - CNSS4 | ecosystem: Host-associated > Plants > Roots > Nodule | place: USA...
CACATACGCAGCCTAATTTATAGGCACAAAAATAATAACATACTTATTATTATAATTATTCATGTAATATTTTAATTATTAGTTAATAAGATATTAACAAAATGTGTTAATATATTCTTCATAGATTGATAAGTTCTATAAATACTTACTTCTATATGAGGGAATAATTCTCTTTTTTACTCAATGTTATTTATTATGATCACATTATTTATTTATTTTTATTAACTTGAGTGTTAGAAAGTCTTTCTCGGTAGACTTTTCCTATACTTATATCAATGACTTCAAATTGAACTAACGCTGCTCTAGACCAGAGATATGAACATTGAAGATCGCTCATTCCACCTCTCGATTAATTGTAGTAAGAATGTTTGCCTCTCACCGTGGGACCTGAGTAAAAAATTTCCTTGACCACATTCTGCTTATCATCACGCTTTCAAAAGAAAGGTGGACATTGTATAACCATATGATTGAATGGAAGAACTATAGGACCATGCAATTTGTTAAATGCGAAAACCTGATTTTACATTCCGAAAAGAGTAGTTATATTTGTTGTTGTTGTAATTCAAAATATCATAACTGTAATAACTACATTGAGTTTAGCAGTTATTAGTTCCTGTTACGTTTCTGTTTTGTATAAATACTTTGTATCCTCCACTTTCAGTGATATGAGAAATACATTCTAATTTCTCTGCTCTCCATCATTGTATGCATTATACTCTTCTCTCCATCTCTCTCTGCTAACAGTGGTATCAAGAGCCCTTCCGACCCAGGAGGATTTGAGGGTGTGCAATAGTGTGATAGAAGCTTGCTGCGTGTATTAGCTTCATGGCTGCTGGAGGCGTGATTTCTAGCAACTTGCCTGTGTTCGGTGGCACAAGCTATGGTGATTGGTGTGTCAAGATGGAAGCCATTCTTGGTTTCCAGGAGGTGGATGATATCGTAAAGAAAGGACTGCAAAGAACCAGCCAAGAATGCTACGGATGACACAAAGAATGCATACAAGGAGAGTCGAAGGCTAGATTGCAAAGCTCGGATGTTACTGCACCAGTGTGTATCTGCCACTGTTTTCCAGAAAATCTCGAAAGCCACAACATCCAAGGAGATATGGGACATCTTGCAAGAAACATATGGTAATGCTGGTAAAATTAAGGCAGTTAAACTACATTCCCTGCAGCGACAATATGAATTACTGTGCATGAAAGATCAAGAATCAGTTGCAAACTATCTTGGAAGGTTGCAAGTTTTGGTCAATTCCATGAGAGCCTGTGATGAACCTGTGAAGAACAGCAAAGTTGTGGCTAAAATCCTACGAACACTTACACCCCAGTATGATCACATCGTTGTCACCATTGAAGAATGCAAGGATCTTGAGAAGATGAGTCTTGAAGAATTGCAAAAATTCTTTGGAAGCCCATGAGCAACGGCTGATTGAAAGAAAGAACAATGAGAAAAGTATTGATCAAGCCTTCAGTACTAGGGTTGATAATCAACGTTTCCGAGGACATGGTGGCAGAAGAGGAAGATGGAGATCACGGGGTGGCAGAAGTGGAGGCAGATCTGGAGAGTATTCTGAGCAGTCAGTGGATGAATCTGGTACTAGCCAAAATGATGGTACCCGAGGTGGAGGAAGACATGGAAGAGGTAGAGGCAAGAAACCCTATGATAAAAGGAAGGTACAGTGCTATACGTGTGATAAGTTTTGCCATTATTCCTATGAATGTTGTCAAAACAGTTCAAGCAAAAAGAACAAGAAAGGTGATGAAGCACATCTTGCCCAAGACGAGAGTGATAGTGAATCTAATCATGTGCTGTTAATGGTCACAACAAACATTGGAAAAGACGAGTCCTGCTGATATTTGGACACGGGGTGTTCCAACAACATGACAGGGAGGAGAGAGTGGCTGATAGACCTTGATCCAAGCGTGAGAAGCAGTGTCAGATTCGCGGACAACAACACAATAACAGTAGAAGGAGTTGGCAAAGTAATGATCACTCGAAAAGATGGTAAAACTGCTTACATGAGTGATGTGTTGTATGTTCCCAACATGAAATATAATCTGTTAAGTTTGGGACAATTACTGGAGAAGGGTTATACTATGTCAATGCAGCAAAATCACATAGAGGTGTATGATGGACAACAGAGGTTGATTCTTAGAGCTCCACTGTCACGAAATAGAACTTTTAAGATCAACCTCAATGCAACAACTATCTAGTGTCTAGCATCAGTGAATGTTGAAGAGGAAGGATGGCTTTGGCAGTAAGAAGTTTGGGTCAATTAAGCAGCAAGAAGTTAGTAAGTGGACTGCCACTGATTCATATTCTTGATAAAACTTGTGAAGGTTGCATCGTTGGCAAACAAACGTGAAAGGAGTTTAAGAAGTGTGCACCAAAGAGATCAAAACAGCCACTTGGCATTGTGTACTCGGATGTGTGTGGTCCTTTTGATACACTCTCACTTGGAGGCAATAGGTATTTTCTTATCTTTGTGGATGAATGGACTAGGAAAATGTGGCTCTATCTGTTGAAAGAAAAGAAAGAGGTGTTTGCAAATTTTGTGAAGTTATGTGCATCAGTAGAAAGACAATCTGGTCTGAGATTAAAAGTGTTCAGAACTGATGGAGGAGGTGAGTTTAATTCAAAAGAAGTCATGGAATTTTGTGAATCAAAGGGGATACATCATGAAGTGATAGCACCTTACACCCCCAACACAATGGGGTTGTTGAGAGGAGAAACAAGATGCTACTTGACATGTGTAGATGTATGATAAAAGGAAAGGGGCTACCACACTATTTCTGGGGAGAGGCAGTCTCTACAACTGCCTATGTACTAAATAGGTGTCCTACAAGAGCCTTGACAGATTGTACCCCTGAAGAAGCCTAGACAGGAGAAAAACCTGTTGTTCACCACCTCAGAATTTTTGGATCAGTTTGCCATATGCACATACCAGCTGAGAAACGTAAGAAGCTTGAAGATAGAAGTGAGGCCCTTATACTGGTTGGATACCACTCAACTGGTGCCTTCAAACTGTATAATCCAGAGAAGAAGCAAATTGTGATAAGTAGAGATGTAGTTGTTGATGAGGCTGCAAAGTTGAATTGGGAGCCCGTGGCAGTAACTGCTGAGAAAAGCCACATCCCGTGTCTGCTTGAAGACAAAGCTGCTGCCACAACCAGCATCAACAGTGGAAATAATACCAACAGAAGGTCACAGAGGGTGAGATTTCCTTCCACTAGACTAACAGATCATGAAGTTATGGCTGATTGTGAAATTAGAGATGATGGAGAACTCGTGCATCTGGAATTCATGGCTGATTCAGAACCACTAATGTGGGAGCAAGCTGTTGACATAAGAGAATGAAAGAAGGCCATGCTTGAAGAACTAAAGTCCATAGAGAAGAACAAGACTTGGGAATTAGTAGACTTGCCTCACCATAAACATCCAATTGATGTTAAGTGGGTGTTCAAAACCAAGTTTAAACCAGATGGAAGCATAGCAAAACATAAGGCCCGGCTGGTGGTAAAAGGTTTTATGCAGAAACCAGGAATTGATTTCACAAATGTCTTTGCACCAGTTGCAAGGCTTGAAACAGTAAGGCTTGTGATAGCTGTTGCAAGTTGGAAAGGTTGGGAAATAAGTCAGCTTGATGTCAAATCAGCTTTCTTAAATGGACCTCTAGAGGAGGAGGTTTATGTGAGGCAGCCACCAGGATTCGAAAGGAAGGGAGAAGAACATAAGGTGTTCAGACTGCATAAAGCTTTATATGGCTTAAAACAGGCTCCACGTGCCTGGAACAAATGTAGACATGTCAAAGTGAGCCAACCTGGCTCACACGAGTTGGCTCACCACGAGCCGGGTTGAAAATGACTGAACCCAACCCGGCTCACTTTATGGTGAGCCAGAAATTTTGTAACCTGGCTCAACCCACCACGGGTTAGTGGGTTAAGTGGGTTGGCTCACCAACCCACCTAAAAAAATTATTTATTTATTTATTTTTTAGTATTCAAATATTTAAATAAATTTTTAGGTAACCTATGAGATGACAATCATAGTAAAATCAAGAACTAATGTTTTGATCATGCTCACCACCAATATATGAAGAATTATTTTCAAGAAAGTACCATATAGTCTAAGAAAACATGACTAATATTACAAATTTTCTGTCATGCTATTCAACAAAATATAAATAAAAAACTATACATTTTTTTCATGCTAATTTAGAAAAAATTGTTTATAAGACGGTCACTTGAGTAATTTACTATAAAGATTATAGTTAAAGATTAAAGTATCAACATATATAATTTGACAATCAAATTAATTAAATATTCAAACTATTCAAATCTAATTAAGCAATATTCTAGCATTTAAAAATATGAAATTGTGAACAAATATAATAGGAGTAGTAAATAATTATTAAAAAAATTAAAAAAAATTAAAAAAATTGTAAAAAAATATTGGTGGGTTAAGTGGGCCAACCCACCTTCAACCCGGCTCGAACCCGTTTAACCCGTGGGTTAAGTGAGCCGGGTTGAGTTCAACCCACTTTTGAAAAAGTTGAATTTTTCTCAACCCAACCCGGCTCGAACCCGTGGTGAGCCGGGTTGGCTCACGAGTTAAAATCCATTTTGACATCTCTAAACAAATGCATTGATGCATTTCTACTGTAGATTGGATTCAATAAATGTACAGTTGAATATGGAGTATATGTGAAAGTTTTCTCACCCAATAATTTGCTGTTGATCTGCTTGTATGTTGATGATTTGCTAGTAACAGGAGATTCACAAGCTAAGATTGAGCTATTCAAACATAAGATGAATTCAGAATTTGAAATGTCTGATCTTGGGAGATTGAATTATTTTCTGGGTCTGGAATTCAAAAACACTTCCAAGGGAATTTTGATGCATCAGAGAACGTATATCAGTGGAGTTTTGAGTAAATTCCACATGGCAGATTGCAATTCGGTTCCTATACCAGTTATTGCTAATCTGAAGCTGGGTGAAGCAACAGATGAAAGGCTGGTTGATGCTACCCTTTATAAACAGGTTGTAGGGTCTCTAAGATATGTTTGTAATAGCAGACCAAATATTAGCTATGGGGTTGGTTTGGTTAGTCGTTTCATAAACAGCCCAAGGACATCATATGTAGCTGCAGTAAAACATATGCTCAAATACTTAAAGGGAACAACAAAACTTGGACTTTTCTTTCCAAGAAAAACAAGTCAGGATGAAGGAAATATGGAGGTCTGGACTGACTCAGACTGGTGTGGGGAGAGAATGGATCGAAGGAGTACATTTGGGTATTTCTTCAAATACATGCATGCACCTATTTCGTGGTGCTCCAAGAAACAGAATGTTGTAGCCTTGTCTTCTTGTGAAGCAGAATATATTGCTTCTGTTGAGACAGCTTGTCAATGTCTATGGCTTTCAACACTTATTAAAGAGCTGAAACTTGAGTGCAGAGAACCAATTCAGCTTTTAGTGGACAACAAATCTACCATCAGTCTGTCAAAAAATCTCGTATGCCATGGAAGAAGTAAACATATAGAAACAAAGTTCCACTTCCTAAGAGATCAAGTATGCCAAGGCAGATTGGAGCTGGTGTACTGTCCTACAGAGAATCAAGTAGCTGATGTGTTTACAAAAGCTCTAAGGCAAAGCAGATTTGAAAGGTTGAGAGATCTGTTGGGTTTGAAATTGATTAATATTTTGGATTAAGAGGGGTGTGTTGTTGTTGTAATTCAAAATATCATAACTGTAATAACTGCATTGAGTTTAGCAGTTATTAGTTCCTGTTACGTTTCTGTTTTGTATAAATACTTTGTATCCTCCACTTTCAGTGATATGAGAAATACATTCTAATTTCTCTGCTCTCCATCATTGTATGCATTATACTCTTCTCTCCATCTCTCGCTGCTAACAATATTATTATATTGATACTCTGTTTTCCTTATTAATAGTATATTATATATATTATAAAAAAAGTTAAGAGGTTTTAAAAGGGTCTTTTTAAAGAACATAAGTGGTTTACGTAAACTTTACAGAGAATCATTTCATTTTCAGTCTTCATTTTCCCTTCTTTCTTAGTAAATTGACCTAATGTATTTTTTCCTTTTGAAGATCTCCAATTAGTGCCAAAGATTCTACCATACAAGTCAATCAATTTATATTAGGTTAAGTTCAAATTTTTCTTTTTTGATATAACAACTCTAATTTTTCTAGTACATGAGGACCATTGTAGGTGGAGACGTGTAAAGGGGCGAATAGTGATAAGAGTATTCTTTAAGGTAAGGGAAGTTGATCATTTAAATTGTTTTAAAATGAAAATTTATAACTGCATAACCTTTAAATGATTTTTGTGAAGTTTGATTTGATGCAATTTTTTAGAGTTTTAAAGTATCTGTGTTGTGTTTTAAGTAGGTATATTTTTTATGGATGATGAATTGTAGAGTGATAACATGACTAAGTTGTTTAATAGTATGAATTAGGTCTAAATGAGAATTATATTGAGAAGTACTAAAAGAAAATGATTCTTGGGAAAAGGGATGTGTGAATTATGTGTTATAGAATGAGAGAAATTAAGATGATAAAAACTTATATGTTAATCTATTATGGGTTCTTGTATTTGTTTTGACTAAATGTGATGTTGTCATTGTTGAAAAACAATAATTTAGAGAGGTTGGTATTATTGTAAATAATAAGGTTGATAACCTGAGTATGATATTATGGTAAAGAAAAATTCAATTGTTTAGAAGCAATTTTTTTTTTCTGTTGTCCACCGTTGAGTGGCTTCAAATATAGTTAGGTAGTAGGGGAGGTATTGAGCTACTGTTCTAGAGTTTTAAAAAAACTTTAATTTTTTTTTTTGAATTGTTACGTTCTCTCTAACTTAGAATGAGACTATCCTACCTCTACTACACTCTCATCAAAAATTGATATATACTTCAAAGAAGATAGATAAATTTTTCAAATTTAAATAAATAAGAGCATTAACAATAATATAATGAAGTTGAAATTTTAAATTATTGACAACTTAATTACAAAATTATTAATTAATAATAAGTGAGTAAATAAAAAGGTAATGATAAATATTATATTCATGTTTTTAGATAAAATAGTTATTTAAATTTCATCTACAGCAAAATAATGTTTTAAAGACTTATACTTAAAAATAAATAATGATATATGAATATATTATATAATTTAATAACACCGTTCTAGACGAAAAATCTGACCGTTGAAAATCTCTCATTTCACCTCAAGACTATTCGATGAGTTCTGATAAGATCAAATATAGAAAATGTAATAAAAATTTTAATTTTGTAAACAAAATTTAATTTAATTTAATAAAAATGTTTTTTTATGTAGTTATAAATAAAATTTCATTTAATTTTTACTACTTTTATTTGTTGTATTCTTTACCCCTTTATAATTAAATGATGCATTTTTTCTAAATTCTTTTCAATTGAATATCTGAAATAAATAACAAAATGAATTCTTCTTTTGAACTAATCTACAAAATACAAATGTTTGTCGATACTGAAGTTGTTTCTTAACCACTTATATAAGGATAACGTTGAAACAGTGGTATGAATGAGTATCCCATCCCAGTTCTAATAATTCACGTACATAATTGACTATAGTCCTATCAAAGAGTTACCCATGTTAGAGTCCGTATCAAAACTAGCTGTAAACAGTGGTTTAGGCTACATAATAGGTTTCTACATTAAGGATCTACCACCCTACATTATTCAATTCTCTACTTCTCTCTTCCCTCATCTATTGCAATCACCATATCTCTGCAAAAACTGCCAATGACGGCGAATTAAAGGTTGAGCAGAAAATATCAATGAAAAATACGCAAGTTTTTAAAATATTTGTAGTGCCACCAAAAACAATAAAAGAAAAAGTATAACGTACCTTCATACATAAATGCATGGTTCATTATTATTATTATTTTTAAAATGAAGTCATGGGACTGATGTACAATAAATTGATTTTCGGGAAAGTCGTGAAAACTTGATATGAATTCTAGATAATGAAGAAATTATTTTGGCTTCGAACGACTCTTCCTTTTTATTATTTGGTCTGAAGTCCCATACAATTTTCATGCTTTTGTGGTTTTTTAATGCGTTTTATGTGTGTTATTTGTTGTACTTGAATAAATTGAATAGAATAAGAAATTGTTGAATAAAATTTATATGTTCGTGTTATTAGAAGTAATTTAATAAAAATATTATCAGAAGAAGTAATATATATTAATAATAGTATAATAAATAATAAGAATTATGATTTAGGTAAGTGTGTGAGCCATTTTTATAATACTTACCGCATAAAATAACTTAATTAAACAACAATTTAACAAATAAAAATGATAACACAGATCAAATTTAAAAAATGTGTGATGGAATTGAAAATTGAAATAAGAAATACGTAACTCTATAATAAAATATAAGTAATTATTAAGTTTTACTATTAATTTTATTCAAGCTTTTTTAAGGTGCATATTTCGTGATCAAACAAAATGAAAATGGTTTTTTGAATTTTATTTAATGTGCATATTCCATCATTTAATCATAATATTTTCTCCAAATAACTTACGTAAATCCATGGAAGTCAAATAGACGTATGTAGACTTCCGGCCAAATATTAGGGAAGTCGTTACAATGATTTCTTTATTATTCAGAATTTTCTTCCAGCTTTGATGACTTTTTCGAAAATTAATCTATGTTGAAGTCATACAACAGATCCACAACTTTAATTTTGAAAAGAAAAAAAAAAAGATAACCAATCGATTAAACACTTTATCAATTCACGAAACACTAAAGTCATGCTCAAGTGATACGATATCACCCTTATTAGTAGAAGTCGTGCTTAGTTGGTATGATTTTTTTTTTTCATGAAGTCGTATTACTTTTATACAACTTTTTCAAATCCACAATTTTTAAAAAAAGTTATCAATTTTCGTAATAACATATTCGAACTGCACCATTTAAGTAAAAAAGAAAAAAAAAACTGATATTGTATTCATTTCGATAAAGTGATTTGAAGAGAACGAGATGAAAAAAAGGGTAACTTTGCTAAAGTAAAATTACACTTTTAACTTTTGGTCATTATAATTTTTAACTCTAACTTTCATCATTTTCACTATATATGGTGTGTGTTTTTGTGCTTAATTCTTAAATAGAAGAAAACCTTAAATCCTAAATAGAACAACGCAAGGAGAGAAAAAAAATATAGGGAGACGACACTAGTGACACCTTTTGAAACTCTCGCGCAAGGAGATTGAAGGTGCCTCACAACGAGATCAAAGGTGCCTCACGACGAGATCGAAGGTTCACCGTGGCAAGATCAGAGGTGCTCGAGCATATCTCACCCTTGTCATTGTTTGATCTGACACTCACTCTCACTCTCGAATCTCGCCTTTATCGTTGTTGGATATAGTCCTTACTCTCGCCCTCATCATTGTTGGATATGGCTCCACCTTTGATCTTTGGATATGGTATGTGTTGGATATGGTGTGTCATCGACTCGTGTTGTTGTGTTCGAGTTGCGTGGTGGATGCGTGGAGTCTCGTGGTGGTGTGGTGGCTGGCTACGTCGGGTTGAGTGTCATGGTGGTTGTGTGAGGCGAGTTGGAGCGAGAGATGAGAGTTGGTGCAAGTTTGAGGAACAAACAAATGTAGCATGTTTTTTCAATTGTAAATGGGTTGTGGGTTGACCCGCGTTGACCCGTGGGCTGGCCCGACGAGTTGGCGGGCTGAGCGGGTTAGCAGGTTGCAATCTGTATCCCGACCCATTTTTTGGGGCGGGCTAACTCATTTTGCCACCCCTACTTATGCACTGAATGTGTTACGTCTATCTTGGAAAGTTTGTACCACAAAAAAGAGTGTTGTCGACGGGAGTCGTTGTTATACTTAGTTTACATCGAACAATCTTGTAATGAAACCTGAAAATTTCATTACATAATGTGAGCAATTAAGGACAATTGAGTTGGTAAAAGATGCATTTCAATCAATCATTGAAGAACAATTTGGTTGAACGTAATATTGATGTTGAAGGCAAAAATTTTAATTCAACCATCTAGGACTGACATCCAACCTTATGTTGTAAAAATCAACTAATGTTACTCATACTTTAAGAGTGTCATTTCACATACATAATGTGTTACTTCTTATTTACATTGCCATTTTTTTACCCTCTAAGATTATATAGGTGAAATAGATGGCAATTGTGTACGTGTTAGGGTTCCACAAGTAGATGCCCTTCATTTTTTGGGAAGAAAAGAGTGGCCAACTAAAAACGTTTTTTTAGCTTGTGATTTCAAAAATGAAATTTACAAATGTTTTAGCCAGGTAGGAAGGAAAAACATCTGATTCACGAGTATTGAATGATGCCCTTATTTGAAAGGATCCATTGATTATTCCATAAGATGAGTTGTATGGAAGTTGGTGCACTTTATTTTTGCTAACATAATAATTATTGTTAATAATGTTCAATACAATGATCGAAGGAAAATACAACCTTCAAAATGCTAGCTTTATGTTAAAATCAAATATAATAGCATCATATCACGACGTTAGATATCAGCTAAAAGAGTGCACCCGAAGAGGTCCTCAAAACCTAAGAGAGTTTTCAAACTTTGTCTTGCATCACTTAGAAATGTAATTAAAAGGATATTTGGTGTTTTAAAGAAATGATTTCCTATCATAGCTAGTGGAATTGAACCACATTACTCATTATAATCGATGGCAAAAAATTTCTAAGCACGTTGTATTCTTCACAACTATCTTAGTGGAATGGACAACGATAAGGCATTGGTAGTTGAAGTTGACCGAGTTGATGGAACAAGAGGTTCATGAATCTGACACTCAAGATTGAAATGGTGATTATAAACTAATATCAAACCTAAGAGATGTTAGTGCAAACAATATGTGGAGAGAATATGAAAACAATTAAGATCTAGTATTTGTTGCTTTAATGTATAAAAATGTTGTCATGGATTTTATTGACTCATTAAGTAACTTGTTGCTTAAACGTATTTATATATGATTGTGTTACAACTTTTGGAAAAGTTGTGTTTGCAATCGGTAAACCATGACTAGAGACAAGAGTAGTGTCCCTAAGTCATATGCAAGAGTTAGGGAGTTTACTAATTGGATAGAAGACATGGACTTACAACTACTGATAACCATGGTTGATGAGGCTCGTAGTTAATGGAACTTGGACCACGTAGGCATGTAATAAAATTTTTCAGTCCCTCTGACACTATAGGTTGGTCAGTAGAACAAAAAACGATGTTAAAAATAGGCAAAAGAGCCTTAAGGACAAGTGGTGAGAGATTCATGACCTATTTGTTGGGCTTTGTGGATTTGCACGAAATGAGTCCACCAAATTGTTTGAGACTAAAGTGAAGTATGGGATGACTTAATACAAATGTACTATAAAGTTTTATTTATTATAAATAATATTCAACGGTAGGTAACGTCTTAATTATTATGTGTGTTCTTGATTTGCAAGCAAAATTTTCTACTCTTAGAATGTCACCCTATCAGACACTATGATTTGATGGAGGAATTGTGGAGTATTTATTATTGTGCCATTAATCTCACTCTATGTTGCGTTAGAGAATATCTTTGTCACTTGGTATGAGTGATTATTATTTGTAATGATTGATTTGAGATGATTTTTAAAATTGTATTTATTTGGTTTAGATAATCTATGATGATTTATTAAGAAGGTTTTGAAAGTGGAAATGAAGTATGAGATGAAAAAAAATTGAACGAATTGTTTGATGAATTGCCAATTTGCTCCCAAATAAAGTATGCATGTGAATATTTAAAGTGTTTAATCAAATCACATGAATATGGTAAAACACCAAGGACAAAGGTAATGTTGGAGAAAATAAATCTTAATGTCAAATTTAAAGTGAAATTTTAATGTTGTTTCTTTATTGTACTTTTAAAATATATTTTGAAAAGATAAATAACATAAAAGAATCCAAAAGAAAATGTGTACTATGAAAATGTCTATCTTCTAAGGCTTGAGAAAGTGAATGTTGGTCTCTCTACCTTGAATCTAACTAAGCTCACTGACTTAAAACTCAAGTAAATTTATTTTAGTCCAAGGTCTTTCCTCTTCCCTTCAAAACGTTATAGTTATGGTTAAGAGCTTCAACTTCCTTCACCATATGTTCTAGTGTGAAAATGTTGACATGAACATGATTATGCAATTCCAACTGAACACAAATTTGAAATAAGTTCTAAATTCATGACGTGACATTAAACTTATGGAAAACAATTAATCAATTATACTCGAAATGCATGATTATAATTGATTATCGACTAGACATATTCAATTACTTTTATCTTAGTTTTTTTCTATCTTATTATTTTTAAACTGTTTTTAAAATAGTATTATAATTTTCAAATTATGTTATATCTTGGCACTAAGTTTGTGTTAACTAGGGCTTTGACCTACCATATTATTTTATAAAAAAATTTATTTTATTCCTTGTAAATATATTCCATTTTATTTTAGTATCACTACTATTTGTTTTAATTTCTAACTCATTATTCACCTCAATAATTAAAATTCATTAAGTAAACAGAGAGAATAATGCCAAAAGGAATAAGATACTCTTGGGGCTAAAATCAAATGATAAGTTTACTTGCTTATTTTAGTCTTTTCAAAAGTTTGCTGCTCATGGTAGTGGTAGTTCTATAAAATTATATTCTGCAGTGGGAAGGCTTGTGGCAAGGCTTGTGGGAATACTATTTTGCAGAACTCTTGCAATTTGTTGCCATCATTAAAGTGTTAGCAGGAAGCAATCACAAAATTTCACAGGATCTAGCATATACATGTTCCTCCAACGAATATACGATGCGATATTTATGCTCTTTTGGTGCCAAGAAATGAATGTTAAGAATTCACGAGTTGGATTTTTGCACATTTCGACTGAAACTCTTAATTCCAGTTTTTTGCCCATAGAAATGACTTGGTCAAACCAAGAGGGTGGGGAGTCGAGAAAGTTGCAATGAAGAAGAAAACACACAAAATTTGAATATTTAAAAGATTAGTATACACTGAGTGATATATAACATTTAAGCCTCTTAGAAAGTTCTTAAACTTAGTTGGAATTGGGTTGTCACATGAGTTCTCAAACTTCTACTATGTTTCTTAAGATGTAAATTTCTTATTATGTTATTCTTGATCGACCTCTACCTAATATGTTGATTTTTTTTTTTTTACATGTTGTGTTAACTACATGAATAGGTTTGGTGCAATTATATTCTTTACTAAGTTGGTTTCAGATAAATGTTTGAAAGAACATGTATATAGTTAACACTAGCTCTTTGATGTGGCCAAAGTGGCGAACAGAGGACACGCCCATCGATTATGAAGTATTTACAATTTGAAAAGGTTACACTCCACCTTAACAAGTAAGTTTTTCAAAGATAACAAAACTTATTTTATTATCTATAACCCTATGTTAATTACTTAATTCAACATTGATGAGATCCTAATTTGGACATGTGAAACAGTTTCAAATTATGAGGTTATGCCTTTTTTATTCAGTTATTAAGTAATTCCACTACAGGTGCACATCACGCAAGGTGATTATGATGGAAAAGCAATGACCATTTCATGGATGAACCCAAATGAACCAGGACCCAACCATGTGTTGTATGGATGTGCTTATGGAGCCTTAACCCAAATTGCAACATGTCTTGGACTTATGGACTCTTTCTTTATTGGAATCCCAACAAAGGAAATAGTTGGTTGGTATGGAAAGCTAAGTAGGCTTGCTGATATTTGTGAAGATATGTTTACTGTAGCCTTATAGGGTAAGTCAATTTCAATTACTTTTGTTAGCCTTTGTTGTTTCTTTCTCTTTAAGACTAAAAAAAAAGGAGATTTCGGGTTTCCTTCTCCTAATCATTAATTCCCTTTTTTAAAATAATAAATAAATATACTCTTTATGATGTCTATTTTGTGACTTTGTTCTAGGACCCTAAAGCTCACTACACTCATATGTAAGGTTGTGGTTTCTCTTTTTTTTTAATCACATTTTGTTGGTGTTGTTCAATTTGTTATTTCCTCAATAAATGGTCATATTTAGCTATATAAATTGTTGGTTCTTAGCCTGCAATAGTAGATGGGATGGGAAAACATTATTGTTAAATGGTGGTGCTATTACAGAATTGCATGACAAATTTTTGTCAACTTTTGAAGTAAGACATGTTATTGCAGTGGTATAGCCACACTGACATGTTTCTATTGTGTAATGTTGCTCTTCCATCATATTCCACTATCCACCATTAATAAAACAACTAAAAAATTGTACTCATCTATTCAGGTTCAGAAAATAGATGTTAGAACTTGTTGTTTTGATTTTATGAAGTTTAATTGTGGAATTAAGTATTAGTTTAATTAGTATACTAGCATCGATTAGTATATTAGTATACTAGAACCTATTGTTACCATTCCATATATTTCCAAAGAAACTCTATCGTATTCCATTACAAAAAATATGTAATAAAAGAATGAAAATTTTATTATATTTCATTTTCTCAAGTTCCATCTCATTCCATTTATCATAGGTATTCAAATAGTCATTTACTTAAGTTGTTCGGTAGTAGTATATTATTGCATGACTATTACTTTATGAACTTTTGCTTACTGATCATACTAATTCGTTGAAGATAACAGTGAGAAAAATTACTTATAATGTTTGTTTTTGGTTATGGGAAACAGGTGTGCAGTGCAATTTTTGCATACTCCATAAAATTTATCAAAATTATTTTTGTATTGCAGAAAAATTGGAACATGTTTAGTGTAAACATTGCAATGCCAAGGACAGGCTTATACTAACTGTCATGAAAATTGCAGTACTGGGTATTTTTATTTTAGTTTTAGATGATTTCTCCTACCCAAGACCAAGAGGTAGAGGGTTATAGACACATATTCTTCTTCATGTGATAATAGGAATACACTCACCTTGTCCCGCTCCCCAAAGTAGAGTGAACCTCATACACCAAGCCATTAATTTGATCAACAACAATAAAGTTTACTTTTTGAAGTGTACTGTTGGGTCTGATTTATCTTAAAAAGAAAGGGTAATAGGGAGGGAAGAAACGCAATTACATTTTCAATGAAAGGAAAGGTTTGTGATATTCTCTATGATACATAGTGTATTAACTTATTCTAGGCATGATTATTCCTGAGGCAGCTGTGATGAAAGAATGATGCTAAATATTTCATGTTTATGTGACTTGGGAGTTGATGCCTAGGCTATAATTTTAGTTGTTCCACATATAATTGTATTTATACTTTTGGACATGTAGTTCATTTTTAATTTTATAAGTTTCAAACAGTATTTATGCCTCCAAAATGGTCTTTAGGCTATCATCAATGTCATTCGAGTTAATAATCTGATCATAGAGTTCTAGAGGTACTTGGTTCTTTCTTTTAGTGATGATTCTGGTATTAGTTGCATTTATATATGTTCGAAGTTAGAGTGCAAGACTCTGAATATGACATGTGTTCCAAGTTATGCCTTTTATTGCTATATATATTTTTTGGCCTTTTCAATTTTTTTGGTTATGAAAAAACAAAAATCCTTTTATGATTTTTTTAGTATACCTATATTCTAATACATAAGATATTTGGGATTATGAGGATCAATAGTAAAAGTTGCAACAATTACGAGGATCAACAATCTAAATCCCAAGAACAATGTTCCTCCAATTGTCAATAGAAGTTTAGCACTAGGTATTAAGCCTTGAAATGGATAAATACACAAGTGATTTCACCCTAAAAGGAAATTCAATAAGACCTAAGCATTGAAAGCTCACTTCAACACAATATTAGTTTTGTTTAGATGTATTTTAATAGAATATATAGATTTCTTTGTTCATTTTGTTGGTCAAAAGAGTCCTCTTAGTACGGGCTGTGCAAAAGAGTGCATCAATATCTAAACGGGTCTAACAAAATAACTTTGCATAACATGGACATCATCATGTATTTTTTAGTACATACACTGTTATAAATACTAGATCAATTTAATAATGAATGCTTTTTGGAAATTTCTAATGCTCATTTAACACTCAAATTTAGGGAGGATTTAAATAAACAATTTAAATAAATACTTATTTAATAAGATTTCATTATGAGAGTTTATTCTTAAGCTTGATTATGAAGCATACTATAATAAGCTAAAAACAAATTATTTTTATAATCTTCTTTATAGAACTAATTAAAAATTGTGAAAAAGAACTTATGAGAAAGTTATGAGTCATGAAGCACTAAACTTTAGTTCACTTTACACATCCATATCTGATAAGTATATCATACTCCTAAATGTTTCACTCATAAAGTATACAAGTCTTTAAAAGAAGGGTTAAATATGTTTTTGGTCTCTCAAGTTTCAGCGAAATTTAGAATTAGTCCCTCTTCAAAACTTTTGACCAATTTAGTCATTCACCTTTGACAATACGTGAATTTAGTCATCTTAACCAAATTTTGTTAAGTTTATCTGACGTTTCAGGCGCATTTCATGATAGTATTTGAATTGTTTACACCGTTTGACACATTTTCGTTTCAATTTGAACTCAAATATTAACATAAAATGCATTTAAAATGTCAAATAAACTTAACAAAATTTGGTAAGAAGACTAAATCCACGTATTTCTAAAGATGAATGACTCAATTCGTATAAAGTTTCGAAGAGAGACTAATACCAAAATTCACTGAAACTTGAGGGACAAAAACATATTTAACTCTTAAAAGAACTATAAAATTGAATACATCTTTATACAAAACATTGAAGAATGTACAATATAGAAGTAGAACCACAGTCCCTTGATAAGGAAACAATGGAAATGTCAGCAGCCAATTTCGTCCGGATTGTAATATGTATTATTATTTATTTTATTTTATTTATTTTATTTATTTGTTTTCTTCTTCTTTCTTATCTTATTTTACTTTGATTTTATTGTGTTTTATTTTTTCCTTTCATCTTATTTTATTTTTATTTTATCTATTTTTATTTTGTTTTCAATTTTCTTCTTTTTTATTTATTTTATTATTTTTTACTATTTATTATTTAAAAAACGAGAGAACAAAATTACACAGAAGTTAACTGGCAGGAGAGAAAACATTTCAAAATATAGTTCATATCTGTAACATCCCGTCCGGATTTACTAATTTTTAATAAAATAAAGAAAATAAATAATGTCGCCATCTCAAGCCACAACTCAAGAGATGCTATTCCGAGCCACAAGTCAAGGAATACCACATGCTTAACTCCTATCCCGAGCCACAACTCAAGGGATACGTTCCGAGCCACAACTCAAGGAACACCAACAATCTCACCTTTGAAGCATCACCAAAAGCCTCGTAGATCACGCCTACAGAATCAACAACACCAATACTGCTGCAGTAAAATCGTCTGGCAGGGGACACGTACCGCCAAGCGCTGCCGCTTCCAAACCGCCTAGAAGGTATGATGAGTCGAACCTTGGCTCACATTCAATAATTAATTTTTGGAAATTTAATATTATTTTTGCACTTAAAAATTGTATTTAGTTGCATACTATATTATTGGATATTCTTGAGTTTAATAATGCAACTGTAATTTAATTTAGGTCCTTAAGAGTGTAAATAATGAATATTTTAATTCATAAATTAAGTCCCAAAATAATAATTTTGGAGAGAAATAGTTCAGGTACTAAATGCACCCCCTATTCTCATGTTTACACACCCTTTTTCCAATTGGAATATCTATTTCTAAAAAAACCTTTCTGGAGCTAGCTGCACCCCCTGTTTTCAGGTTTACACCCCCTTCTGAAATTTAACTTTCAATTTCTTCACTGCACCCCTCCCTTTTACTAAGTTGCACCCCTAAGGTCACTCAAAATCTAGTCCACTAGATTTCGTGGCAATCCTCCACTTATTAAATTAACCATTTAAAACTTGCCACGTCCTCAATCCCCCACTCACTAAAATAACCACTCACAATTTGCCACATCATCAATCCTCCATTAACTCAAATCACCAATCGAAACATGCCATCTCATCACTCTCTCTCTCCTTCACACAACCAAAACCCTAACCCTAACTCCTTCTCTCCTTCCATCTCGATGCCGCAGCCGCCAATCCCGACGCCGGCCGTCACCGCTACTCCGACCGTCGTTGCAGCTTGCCGGAACGCGACCACCAAAAACTCTAGCAACGCCTGTGCCACTACCCCCATCTTCTCGCACCAACTGCCATTCTCGCGCCTCTTCCTCTCCTTCATCCCGAAGTCACCACCGTCGCTCAATCGGCGGAAAACACAGCCCCCGTTGCTGCACTAGTTCTGCACGACATCTGCGTCCTCTCCGCAGTCCCGCAACCACCACCACACCATGACAGCTCGCGCAAGGACAGCGGCCACCACCTCCTGCAACTCCCGCGCCTCCATCGTCCTCCGTCGTGCCTCTCTCGCGCCTCCATCGCTTCCCCATGCGCGAACCAGCCTTCATGACTCATAGAACCACCACGACTTCAGCCTCGAACCACCATCTCTATTGCGTCTCGACTCCCCCTGCGTCGTTTCCGATGCCGGTAATCTGCCATTTTAGTGACTCTTGTCATGACCACACCGAACGACGCAGCCCCATCTCCACAGTCACGCCGCCAGCAGCTCGAACCTGCAACTCCCGCACCACCGTGAACCACCGCGGCGTCTTCTTCATCACGAAGTCACCACCAACGCGCACACACCAGAAACGCAACCCCTCCATCTTCGCATCACGCCGGTATCACCATGCCTGCACCATTCTCGCACACATCCAGACCCACCACTGCTGCACCAGATATGCTCTCGAGATCTGCAGTGACCAACTCAAAGCTCCATTGCGTTGCGTTCGCCACCATCTTCTTCGTTCAGCATATTGTGGGAACCACCATTGCAGCGGCACTAGCAGAATCTGCAGCAGCCACGACCACTCACGAAACCACCACCAAACTCTAATCGCGAAAGGAATTCTGATTTGGGAGAGAAACTGCTTTGACACGTGGCAGCCTCTCGTTAGACAGTCAACGAGTCAGCACTGGTCAACCATTCAACTCTGGGCAAATATTTGGTCAACAGTGGTTCAACAAGATATTTTACACTATTTCTAGTAGGTGGTTCCTCTATAGGAACCCTAAATTGCCTAAAAGAGGAAGGAATTGTCTAGCGGCAGTTCATCGCCGACCAGACAATTTCTAGAAATTTTCCAGAATCACCACTTTAATTGGAATACTACAATTCATACAAAATCATACCATATTTAGCATGCCAATCAGATTTAAAATAATCAGCGCATGAAATTACTTAATTTAGTATGCCAATCGAACTAACATATAATTAGCATGACAATTAGAACTAATATATAATTAACGCGTAAAGCTCCCCTAACCTGGTTTCCTTGGATTAAGTTTTGACACCGAAAGAATTCTCCCTTGATCACTAAGGACTCCCCTTGGTTCTTCTCAATTCGGCTCCAAAAACCTCGTTCAAACCTAACCACTCTAACAACATTCGTGCCCTATCTTTTGAGTGCAATTTCAGCCTTGCAAAACCCTTCTCCTAACCTAATTTTTGCCTTTTAAAGGTGCCTTAGGACTAGGTAATTACCAAAAACGAATTTAAGTTTTAATGGTAATGTTTATTATCATTCATTACTCCTTTATGGTCCGTTTTTCAACCAACCTTGGCTGCCCATGCATCTAGGTTTTCCTTCAACTCTTCACATTCAAGCCAAAACTAAGTTTGGCAAAAATAAAGTTTAATTCGAGTTCTCCAAGGTTTGAACCCACCCCCTTGCCAATACCAAATCAATGCTAAACCACCAAGCCAATTAATGTTTCTTGTTAACTAATATAATTCAAGTATTATATTATTTCACTACATGATTAACATATATTTAAAACAATAACAAATAAATACACAATTGGCATACATAGGACTTAAACCCAAGTCCTCTCACACAATTAAGTACTTTCAACCACTTGAGCTAGTACTTTTTCACATCATACAAATCAAAATTAAATGCCATAAATGTTCTTCCTACCCACATTTATTAATTAACTAATTAAATTTCGCGGGTTTTACAATATCTAGAGCAACAAAGTAAAGAGGGAGAAAGGAGAAGCAACGAGAGCAAGGAGAACCAGGAGCTTCAAGAGGTAAGGTTTATGCCTTGAATACTTGTGGGAGAATGACATGGTGTGTTGGATTTGTTATGTTTTGTTCTCAACGAATGTGATATGAATGGATTTGTTGTGTATTGTTCTTAACAAATGTGATATGAATGCGATATGATGTATTTGTGCGTGTGTGACCTGCATTATCTCGTTGTTTATTTCGTTCATGACCCAAACTGGTTATGCTCTGTTGCTCAAATGTTCCTTTTACTTGAGTGCTGGAAAAAGGAACTGTTTAAACATCGCCTCATCCCACGATTCCCATACTTTTCTTTCCCCCTTCACGGTCTCATCCCCTCGCCACTTTATTCTCCTCGAGTCTCGTCCGCTTGTGCACACATAACACCCAAACCAGTTTCATCTGCCACCCCGTCATCCTCTCTCTTTCACCATCATTCATCACCACATAACTAGACATATCCTCACCATTCTTTGCTCATTCATCATAACATAGTTTGCATCATAAATACACCAAAAAACTTATCACCACCTTCCCGCAACATTCCCATTCGAGGACCACCACCTCAACATCACAGCACCATTTCAACCTACAAACAGAACACACAAGTAAAAAAATAGAATCACAACCCCATCCCTGCAATCCAATACCACACTGGATCAGAAACCCATTCTAGTCTCATTTTCCCCAATCAGCCAGATCCAATCATAACACGTAGATGAACAAAGGACGCGCACCAATGATAGTGGCCTTGGGGTTCGCGCGGAAGCAATTCAAGTCGCGTCTGAAAAGAGGGAGAGTGAAGGTCGCATATCCCTAGGCCCTCATCGTCGAGGTCCGTGGTTGGCGCTGCTGTCGCCAGCGGCGTCTTTGGTTGGTTACAACGGGGTGACGGTCTTGGTCGTGGCAGCCACATGATTTGGTATTAGAGTGAGTCATGTCAAGTCGGAGTTCGAGCAAAGGAGTGTGGTCGTGCGTCAGTGGTGAACCTAGTGACAGTGGCTCGCTCAAGAAGGAAAAGAAGCAACATCGTCGGCTCTAGGCGTCGACGACGAAGGCAAACGGTGACAGCAATGTGGCTACCATGTCTCGATTCAGATTTCCCAGAAAGAGAAGAGTTGTGGACGTTGGTGCAGGGGTGCCTCACGCGAGATGAATCGAACAACGATATCGTCGCCGGCGAGGCTTACGACGGTGGTCGACGTCGTCGCCGGTGATTCAGGTTGTGTAGACGCGGTCCCAGAGGCTGGACTCGTGTTATTGGCATCGAAAGGAAGGAGGTGTCGTAGTGGAGGGAATATGCTTTATTTTAAAGGTTAAATTATTTCTTTGGTCCCCATTTTTGTAGCAAAATATCAATTTGGTCCCTCAATTTTTTTTATCTCAATTTGGTCCCTATTTTAGGAAATTTGATGCAATCAAGTCTTTTTCGTTGGTGGTGTAGTAACGGTGCTAAATGGGGTGCCATGTGTTAGTTTTTGGATTTTTTGGATTTTATTTATTTTTTAAAATTTAAAAAAAAATTAAAAATTTGTCACGTGTCAAGCTGACATAGTGCCATGTGATCGTGACAGTGCCACGTGTCACAATTATGCCAAGTGTTATTTTCTCATTCTCAATTTGGTCCCTATATTTTAATTTTTTTTCTCAATTTAGTCTCAATTTTTGTAAAAATTGTGCAATTTTGTCCCTCTCCAAATTGAAACAAAAATTAACTTTTATATAAATGTTATACAAACATTTTTATTAAATTTGATTTTTTTATTCAAATTGATATTTTTATTATATATTTTCAACAAAACTAAGTTTATTTAAATTTGTTTCACATTCAATTTTACTTAAAATTGTTTTCTTAAATTTATATAATTATTCTTTTTACACCAACTAAATCATTTGTATAGAAATTATTAAATTTTATGCATTTTAAAAATATGCAATTATTTAAAATATAAATTCAAATAAAAAATAATATTAAAGTACGATGTAATAAAATATCAATATAATTTATGATTTTTTTTTGTTATTAGCATTATTCTCTATTAACAACTTTAAAACAATTTTAAATAAAGTTTAATGTAAAATATAAATTAAAATAAACTTAATATTGTTAAAAATATTTACTTGAAATATCAATTTTTATAGAAATATTTGTGCACATTTATACAAAAATTAAATTTTGTCTAAATTTGGAGAGGGACAAAATTGCACAAGTTTTACAAAAATTAGGACTAAATTGAGACAAAAATTAAAATACTGGGACCAAATTGAGAATAGGGAAATGACACCTAGCATAATAGTGATATGTGGCACTATCATTGCTACATGGCACGATGTCAGCTTGACACGTGGCAAATTTTTAATTTTTTTAAAAATTTAAAAAAAAAAATAAATCAAAAAAATCAAAAAATAAATAAAAAATTCAAAAAATCCAGAAATTGACACGTGGCACCCAATTAAACACCGTTACTACAGCACTAACGGAAATGACTTGATTGCATCAAATTTTCCAAAATAGGGACCAAATTGAGATAAAAAAATTTGAAGGACCAAATTGATATTTTGCTATGAAAATGGAGACCAAAGGAATAATTTAACCTATTTTTAATTAGGGTTTTCTTTTTGTTAAACGGATTGGATCTGACCTTTGCTCCGTGCACCTCCCATCTTAATATCTACACCTCCCCTATTTGCAGAATTGAATTGTTTCTGTGTTTTTGGTTTTCATTTGCTGACTACACCCCATTTTTCTTTTGCATTTTTCTTCCATTTTCAGTTTTTCCTCATCACACCCCTACTGTTTATGTTTACACCCTTCATGTCTTTGCTGATTGCACCTGTTTTTCTCAATTCACACACTTATTTTCATATCTTTACTTATTGCACCCTACTATGTTTTGTGCTTACACCCTCCATGCTTTTCTATTATTATTCATTTTCCAATTTTTATTTTTGTCTCCACTTTCGTACACATGTTATTTTTATTTTTATTTTTTATTTTTATTTTTATTTTTATTTTTTTATTTATTTTAACATTTAAAAATCATGAAAATTCACAAAAAATGTAAAACAAAATCTAAAAAATGAAAAATATTCTCTTCCACTTAATGGTGTATGTCCTATCGTCCGCACCGTATGACACTCATTTTTAAAAATACCAAAAATATATTTATTTCTCTTTTAATGTATGTCTGACTGCTCGCATCGTGTGACACGTATTTTCAAGTAATTCAAAATACCAAAAAATATAAAATTTCAAAAATATAAAATTATCAACATTTTCAAACAAAGATATCTTCTTAAGAACTACATGATCCTTGATTCTCCATTGTGAGATACGTAGGAGCAAGGCCAATTCTTGTCATGTTCACTTCCAAAAAATCAAATCATTTTTCAAATAGTTTTCCAAATATCTTCTAAAGAACTACGTAACCCTGATTTCTCATGTTGAATGAGAATACGTAGGACCAAGGTCAATCCTTGTCGGGCCCAAAAAATTAAAAAAAAAAGTTTGTTTCTTTTTAGCATTTTAGTCTTATTATTTTTGGTGAAAATTAACATTTTGAAAACCACATCAACTTTGCATTTTTAATTAAAGGTACCGCCCTCGAGCGGGCACTATAGGGTGCTAACACCTTCCCTACACGTAATCGACTCCCGGATCCAAAATCTAGTTTTTTTGCCGACCTGTCTTATCTTTATGATTTTCCATAGTTTCCCAGAAATAACTATGGTGACGACTCCAAATATCCTTTTAAACCCGTTTTTATTTTTTTGGTTCGTCGTCCCATCGTGATTTTGGTTACGACAGGAAATTACCCACTTCACAAATAATTTCAAGAAAGAAATAAGATCGATACTATTTCTATTTGTAAAAAAATAAAATTATAATTTATGTTCAAAATTATATATAAATTCTATTTTGTTTTAATAATGCCTAGAAATATGTTAATTTGGATTTGCATAATATCAATAAATATGTTTTACTATTTGTGTTTGAATCTTACACATTACATCTAATGTATTTTTAGATTGTATGTGATACATATCTTACTAGAAATACTTATAATATTATGGATTATAATATAAACACAAATAAGCTCTAGCAAACATTCCATTAGTCCTATGCACTCATTAAAATTCATATTAAGAAGATTCAGAAATGAAAAACTAAAAAATTTAACATTAGAGGTTCAAGTACAAAAGCTATTTATGACGACGCAATAAATAATGGCATTAGAATTTAACTATAAAATCTTACATCTATGAAATTAAAAAGGTTGTTTATTACAAAATTGATAAGATTCAATCTTATTTTGAAAATTACTTAAATTTTTTATTAATTCTATTTAAGTTAAACTTCATTTTTCTTTAATTTCGTATCTTCATACCTTTTCAATATTCTATTTTTTAGGTTTTTTTATATTTATATATGTTTGTATTTAAAAATTTTAACATTAAATTTGTATTTATTCATTACAAAATCATATTATACAATATATAAATATTTTATCATAACATTTTTTAATATTATTAGTATTATTAATATAGATATTATTAGTTATTTTCTATGATCTATTAAATATTCGTAGTTAGTTATTTAATTTTTTCACACTATCAAATTCTCTGTTTAAATATTATATTTATAACTATACATAATTATAACACTTAAATAAAATTATGTAAATAAATTATTTATTTAAATATAATAATTATATTAATTTTCTTAATACAAATAAAAAATAATTTTTATATTTAATTACTGTATTAATATTGTTAATTATTGTCAACATTCAATTTCTAATACATTTATTTTCAAAAAATAAAATAAAAAAATAAAAAAAAAAAATTTAGTTAATGGAAAAAAAAAATATGAAACAAAATTTTCTTCAAAGATTTTCAAACTTTAATTTTAGAAAAAA
>Ga0214545_1004786_pt1 | contig 25103 bp, 18 predicted proteins | sample CNSS4metaG_FD_160064 | JGI IMG/M metagenome (GOLD analysis project Ga0214545, IMG submission 160064) | Root nodule microbial communities from cowpea collected in UCLA plant growth center, Los Angeles, California, USA - CNSS4 | ecosystem: Host-associated > Plants > Roots > Nodule | place: USA...
AAAAAAAAAAAAAAAAATAAATAAAAAATATATAATATATATATATATATATATATATATATATATATATATATATAATTCAATATATTGTGATATGTGTAATATAACGGAGACGGATTCAAACATGTCATCCGTACGTATAATCATCCTATTCATACATGTGTAGGTATGCAGACAAAATACAATATCAAAATTAAAATGTATGGAAATTCAAAAGTAACATATTAATATGAAAAACGAATTAACCAATTTATTAATATAACATGTGTATAATGGTAATAAAAACTTACATAACCCAAATCCATTTTATAGTTTTAGAAACCCTTTCACCTACTTGTTAACCCAAAACTTATTTTATATTTTTAGAAACCCTCTTACCCACTTGTTACTCCTTTACCTCTTCTTCTCTTGTGTTAGACAATTATATCTCGTATAATAAATATATTGGGAAGAGTTGTACCGACTGCTTTATTTTTACGTTTATGTTTAAATTATAAAAATCTTCATACTATCTTTTCTTCATTCATTGTACACCAAATTAACGCAAAAGTCACAACAAAATATGCTCCAATTCTTTAGTATGTAAAAACAATATGATTTAGATTGAAAATGACTTTGGTCTATAATATTTTTTATTATTTTTCTAAAGCTTTTATTAACTTATTTTTTACAAATATAGTTTAAGAAATAAAATTGTCTGTTTAATTTTAAAGAGTATTTTTAAACTTCAAGTGTAAAACTGCAAGCAAAAGATGAAAGGAGACTTTTTTTTTCTTTCTATTTTATAAGTGCCTGTGAAATTGTCTGAAATGAAAATATTTCTTCATTAGATAACTTTGGATTTCACATTATGCAGTCAGCTGCAACACCACCACTCTATCATCTTGTAAGCTTCAGGCCAAAGCTTCAAAATCTTTCATCAAAATCTCAACTTTTTGCCTTGGGGACTCCTTTCTGCAGACTAAGAATGAATTCAGTTTCTGGGTCTGGGCTAAGACCCCTCAGAGCTGTGGGTGGTTCTTCTTCATCTTCTGGAGGTGATGATGAGTTTGTCACACTGATAGAGTATGTGGGGAAGGAAGGAATACACGTGAAGGATGATCTGGTGGTGTTGCTTGATCACATACAGTATGCTTGCAAGAGAATTGCAGCTCTTGTGGCTTCTCCTTTCAATTACAGCCTTGGCAAACAAACAGGTCTTGCCTCTGTTGGTTCTGATAGAGATGCTCCAAAGCCTCTTGATATTGTCTCGGTATTTTCTTTTTCTCTTTGGAAATTACTAAATGCAGTTTTCTTTGTTTATCTTATCCTTTCATGAATGCTAATTGTTGGCGTGGTGGAAAGTGCTTTCCATTGTGTGAGTGTGTGCTCAGTTGGTATGAAATTGTGTGGATGTAAATGAGAGAAGATAAAAAGGATGTGTGTGCTAAACTTTAGTGTGGTTTTGTCCTCTTATCCTTTCTTGGTTGATTTTTGGGAAGTGATTTTCATTGTGAAAGTGTGTACTCAATTGGGATGGAAATTGAGTAGTTGTAAATGAGAGAAGAAAAAAAAGGATGGAATGAGAGTGGAGGGGCTTCTATTTTCATTACATCTCTTTTGGGAAAAAAAATCATTTCAAATTGGGGTGAAGGTGCATTGTTTAGAGTGGAAAATGCAGACAAAATGATTTTTGTACTATCTTTTCTATTTCTCTCACTTATAGGTAATTTGAGGGTTTTAAATGATGCCTATAGCCGTTCGGATTGTTGAACTTGACCCACTTGGAAAAACTTGATAAATTCGGTTAAAAGATAGACTTTAAATATAATTCAATCTTACAAAACTGATCGGTGACCAGTAAAATGAGATTTATATCCACTTATGTATTTGTGAATTAGTTTTATCTATTGTTGATGCGAGACTTCTAACAAATTCAGCCTCTTATATCTAAATAAGTCATAGAGCAACAACATGAGAATGGCATCTAAGTAAGTAAATACCAATACATGAGACAAGTGTAAAAACATAGTCTTGAATGTTGAATGCCTACCTAAGTTGGTCAAGGGCTATATTCTTTCCTCTACTAACAAGGACCCTTAAATATTAATGGAATAGAGTGTCTGATGCATCATTGCAGAATGAAATTATCTTGTCATCACTCCGAAAATCTGGAAAAGTTGCTGTCATGGCTTCTGAAGAAAATGATGAGCCAACTTGGATACGTGACGATGGTCCATATGTGGTTGTAACAGATCCCCTGGATGGTTCTCGAAATATTGATGCATCCATTCCAACAGGCACAATTTTTGGTATTTATAAGCGCCTCGAGGAACTAGATGATCTACCTATAGAGGAGAAGGCCATGCTGAATTCACTCCAGAGTGGAAGTAGGTTGGTTGCAGCTGCCTATGTTCTCTATTCTTCAGCAACTATTCTCTGCATCACCTTTGGTTCTGGAACACAGGCATTCACTCTTGACCATTCAACAGGAGACTTTGTTCTTACAAATCCAAGCATTAAAATTCCTCCCCGTGGTAAAATATGCATTTTACATTTTCCCTACATAATTTAAAGAGTTTAATAACATACATGCATTACTGGTGTTAGTTTGTACACTTTCAACTACTACAAATTATCCATGTTGCAACTTTTGAAGTGGTTTTTATAAATGATTAGATGATAGTTAGACCTTGTAAGAAAAAGTTACACTACCAGGATATGTATTATTTAATCTAAATCAAATGCTTGAAAATCTAGTATTAAGCCGACTAATTTTGGCATAGGGTAAACTGCTATGTTTTCTGTCCTTAAACTATAACGTGATTTTTGTTTTTGTTCTTATCTCAAATTTTGATCCAGTTAGATCTACGTACTTATGAAATGCATGGATGATGCAGTCTTTCTCACCCAACGGTGTTAACTATTTTTTTACGTGATAAATGGTGAATCACGCTGACCTTTTAAGATGTTAACATGACGAGAACTTATGAACTGCATCCAATGTGATTTGTCGCTCACATAAAAAGCCAATTAACGTTCTTGGGCGATAAACACTGCATCCATCTATTTCTTAAGCATAGGGACCTAATAGGATCAAAATTTGAGATGGAGACAAAAATCAAAATCATGTTATAGTTCAGGGTCCAAAAACATAGTTAAACTTTTGGTACATGCATTATGTTTCATATCTTTATATTGTCCTACTACCTAAGATTGGAAGCATCTTACAATGGGATATTTCTTCATTTGGCTATTGTCATTGTTAACTTCTGAATGAAATATACTTTTGGTTTATGCTGCTGACATCTGCGTAATGTTGTCAGGGCAAATTTATTCTGTAAATGATGCACGATATTTTGACTGGCCTGAAGGTTTAAGGCAATATATAGACACAGTTAGACAAGGAAAAGGTAGATATCCGAAGAAGTACTCTGCCAGGTATATATGTTCTCTGGTGGCTGATCTCCACAGAACTTTGTTGTATGGTGGTGTGGCAATGAATCCAAGGGACCATCTTCGTCTTGTGTATGAAGCAAACCCTCTAAGTTTCATTGTAGAGCAGGCTGGTGGGAGAGGGTCTGATGGTAAACATAGAATTCTTTCCCTTCAACCATTCAAACTTCATCAAAGACTTCCTCTTTTTTTGGGGAGCTTGGAAGACATAGAAGAGTTGGAAAGTTATGGGGATATCCAACAGAAAGTTAATCCTGGTTATGAGGTTTGATGCTGTGTATACCATCTTTCAAACAAGTTTAGAATATTCAACCATCATGGTGCCTGACCAAGTAACTATTTGTTCCAGTGTTCTTTCTTCACATGCGTTATCCATCATCTGTGTTGGTACATCTTTAATTCTCTGATCGTACTTGTGCTCTGATACAAATAAAATTCTGTCAAATACATTGTATGAAAAAATGGATATAAATATATTTTTTCTCTGTTGAGTTCTTGTATTCTGGTATGATTAATCTTTGCCCTGAATTAGTTTTTTTTGGAAAAAACCTTTATAAAATTTCTAAACTAACTCTACTAAATACATCTGAAAAATCTTATCCACCGATGTAGACATTTTTATCATGAAGTTGGTCTAAGCCTAATGAGATTTTCGAACCACTCCTCTCACACCCTAGTGAGATTTCAAGCACACATCTCTCAGACTGAGGAATGTATATCTGTATCTTGGACTAGATATTGGTATGCAGGTGGTCCCATAATTTCCCAATAGCTGGTTATATGATAGGTCCAATGATAGATATGCGGACAAACAAGTCTCTATCTGGATAAATACTCTCTATATTCAGATTTGTGATATTTTGCAATGAAACACTACATGGTCCTTTTATAGGTCTTTGGACATCCCTTCAACTACATTCATTAAATATAACCATTACTTAATCCACAATTAATGAACTCTATTGCATGCTTAATCAATATTAGACTCACTCTCAACCTTTTGCAATCTTCTAGACAATTAATATAATAAGTTTCAACTACACGCATTTAAGTTTATCCAACAAGATATTGTACAATGGTTCAGATTTTCACTATTCCATTCCTATAAGTTAATAACTTAATATCGGTTCACAATCAAAACATCCTCAGCACTACAGTAACAATCAGTCTAAGAATATCGTAGATCGATGAATCTTGTATTGATGAGTGGTGAGGCCTCACATCAATTATCATGAAGAATTGCTTAAAAAAAGTCCATCAAAATTTAAGATCTAATAAATTGAATAACTAAAAATTATTCTTCAATCTAATGAAATTGTGACTATGGAAGATTGATTAATTTTTTATACCATATTCTATCTTTGTTTGACAAATAAGACACTAATTTTTCACTAAAATAGATTTTGATATTATATTATAAAGTGAATTTAAATCTAATTCAACTTTACAACATTGATTTGTAAAATTGATTTGTAAAGTGTTAGATTGCTTTATTATATGCTATAAATCGAGTTTATATTCCATTTATGTGAGATTTTAAACAGTTTTCATATAAGATCCATTATTCAGGTATGTTTTCTCATGTTCTAATAAATTTGTGTTTTATTTTGTCAATTCCGATATTCCCTGTTTGGATAATTAATGCACTATCCTACAAGCACGAATAAAAGATGAAGTTAATTGACTTTGATTAGAGGTGTTAATTTGGCCCCTAGCCCATGAGTCAGTCCTGGCCTATTTTTCATAAAGCTCTCTTTTAGAGGGGCTCAAATGAGGGGGCAAAAGAAAAGCCCTAGTCCCCAAAGCCCCCTCTTTAGTGGGTTAGGGCTAGAGCTAAGGTGGGTTAGGCCCCCCAAATAATATTACATTAAGCTAGAGTCAAGGATCAAGCCGAGCGACATGGACGGTCTGAAGATTCAGATAGGCCCGACGAGCCAAACAGGTCTGATCACTTGGACAAGTCCGAAGCCCAAGACGGGCCCGGTGACTCGGACGAGCCTGACGACCCGAACCGGTCCAACAAACTGGACGAGTCTGAAGACCTATACGTACTTGATGACCCAGACGGGTCTGACGACTCGGACAAGTACGATGACCCGGACGGGCCTAATGATCCGGACGGACCCAAGGACACAGATGAGCCCGAAAATCTGAACAGGCCCGATGATCCAGACGGGCCTGAGGACCTAGACAAGCCTAACGATTCGGACGAGCCTGACGATCCGAATAAGCACGACAATCTAGACAGGCCGGACGACCCCGATGAGACCGACTACCCAAATAGGGCCAAAGACCTACACAGGTCCGACGATCCATACGAGTCCGATGATGTAGACGAGCCCGACGACTCGGACGGGCCCAGTGGTTTGGACGGGCTTATCCAGGTCATTTGGCACGTCCGAATCATTTGGCCCGTTTGACTCATTGTGCCCGTTCTGGTTGTCAAACTCATCTTGGTCATCGGGCCCGTTTGGGTCGTTATGCTTGTCTGGGTCTTTGGGCCCAACCAAACAGGCTCATCCAGGTCATTTGGCCCATCCAGATCTTATGGCCCGTCCGACTCGTTGGGCCCATTTTGGTCGTCAAACTCATGTTGGTCATTGGGCCTGTCTGGTTTGTCGGGCCTGGCCGTGTCGGACTCGTCCAGGTCGTCACGCTTGTTTGGCTCGTTAGGCTCGTCTGGTTTGTCGGGCCCGTTCGGGTGGTCGGGTTGTCCAGGTGCTCATTCTTGTCCGGTTCGTTTGGCCCGTCCAAATTGTTGAACCAGTCCAAATCGTCGGGCCCATCTGGGTCGTCGGGTTCGACCGTGCAGGTTCAGGTCATTTGGCCCGTCCGAATCATCAAGCTCGTTCGGATCGTCGGGCATGTTCGAGTCGTCGGGTCCGTTCAAGTCGTTGGACCCGTCTGGGTCGTCGAGCCCATCTAGGTCGTCGTGCTTGTCGGGGTCGTTGGGCAAGTTCGGGTCATTGGGCCTATTCGGGTCGTCGTGCTTGTCCAGGTTGTTAAGTCTGTCACACAGATAATAATATATTTTAAAAAATAATATATTTTTTTGTTGAAAATGAAAGTCCATGGGTTGACCCTGACCCACAGGGCTTTTGTGGGATTTTTGGTCCTATAGACTTTTTTGATGAAGACTGTTTTTCGATGTGGATTTTTTTTAGCCCTAACCCACATGGGCCAGGACCAAGCCCTGTGGGTTAGGCCAAATTGATACCTCTAGCTCTGATATAAGTTTTGTAACTCAGGGTTTGCAATGTTAAACATTGTTGTTTTCTATTTTTAGACCTTTGCTCGTAAGCAAGCATCTATGTTTTGTTTCAATGGTTTTATTTTATGTTACAGGTAAGATCTTATATTTGTTTTTCATCTAATAATCCAAACTAACATTTTTTTTTTGTATAGCAATTTAAAATTGATTTTTCTAAAGCATTTTTTAAATTGATTATATTATTTATATTTTCACTCTATTTCTCTCTTTTTTCTCATCTGTTTTTTTTCATTAATTGCTGCTAACAAATTCACCATTAAGGAACAAAATACATGTAGTATTGCTAATATAACATATGTCTGAGTATGAAAATATTCTTTTATAATATATAATTAGCTAAATATCCTATGTCCCACAAGGACATTGAATTTATATTTTCTAATTTTTATGTTAGTATTCCTTTCTAATTTATTTATAAATTATGTATTTATATTGATTATGTATTAATAAAGTGGTTTATGATTCAATTTTTTTGCAAATTTACTTTGGGTAATAACGTATTAATTGAAGCTAAACGGCAAGAGTTACCAATTATCCTCTCTGATGTTTAGTGGTTTCCTTACAGTTATATTTAGAAGATATTTCAGTTAGTTGAAAAAAGAAATTACAAATTAGGTTTACTCTCAACATAACTAAAAGTCAATCATTAAATTTTGTTATTATCAGACAACTAAAGGACAAAATGTAAATTAAACTTATTTTAAAATTTAAGGTTTTTTGGTTTTTTTTTAAAAAACTCATTTGATATATAAAACTTTTGAAATCTTGGTATATGAAAAGGACAATTATACAATGCGGTTTTTCAGACCTTTGCTTGGAAATAAACATTAAATAAATAAATAATATCAAACTAAAAGTAACCAAATTGTGACTTCAAATATGGAAAACAATTTTTTTCCAAAATATTTAAGACATAATTTTTGTATCTTTAGTTTATCTTAACATTAATTTATATTGTTATATTAAAAAATTAATTATATTTCGAATTTATAATTACTTTTACACTCTTGTAATTTTATTGTTTTTTCACATTCATCTATTGATATACTTCGAAATACTACACTTTGATCAATAATCAATTTCGATACAAAAGATTGATAATGAAAACAGTACTAACACCAACAAATTGAAAATAAAAATAATGTATTTTATCTTTTAAATTGATATTAAGGTAGAGTAGCTCATATTGGATGAGGTATGATAAGGACATGAAAGTCTTTTTTTCCTTGAGTTCATATTTTTAAAATGCTAGAATGTTTGTAAAGCCCATTTATTTCTCTGTCCTAATAGCTAAGGGACTGCCCCAATCTGTTGAGCCTAAGGCCAGCCCAGAAAGTGTCCAAAACACCTAAACCTAACCCTAACGCCTCATTCTGCTAACTTTCAGAGAAGATTGTTCCCCTACCCCCTTGCAGTTGAACGCAGAGCTCTGCTAGGGCATCGTCCGAGCAACCGTTATTTCACTCTAAGGTCTCATTCGGGTAAGTGGGACTTAGACTTTACCCTTCCCTTTCCATTCCTGTGCCTTGGTATCTATTTGGGTTGAATCTAAAACGGTATGCTTAGTAATACATATGTTTTCCAGTTTTACTGCACTGGTTTGAGTCGCCGTATTTTCCCTCTTCTCAGTGAACTTCAGTGCTCCCACTCAAGGTAAGGGAAGCTAGCTTTTCCTGTTCTTTTAAGTACTTTTTTGCTTGGTTTACTTCTGGTGCACGAGTATGTGTTAGTATGCTGTTGGGTTCGCATGGAAATGGTTGAAAGATGTATTTTTGGTTGGGTGTGCTGCCATGTATGCGTGAACAGGGGCGAGAGCTGATATTTTCACCCAAGCGAGCTCGCCTCGCCCAGGCGAGAATAGTAGAAGCTCGCCCAAACTTTTCTGCTCGAACCTTCGCCCAAGCGAGGGGCTGCTTTTTTAGCGATGAACTGTCTCGCTCAGGCGAGATAGCCTCGCCTAAGCGAGAATCCGCGAAATTGCCCAGAGTCACTGTCACAATCTCGCCTAAGCGAGAGTTTGAAGTTTGAACGAGAGCACTCCTCTCGCCTGAGCGAGGACTCCCAGCTTGAGCGAGACCTAGCTAGGGTTTTGCTATGCTTCGTTTCATGAATATTGTTGGTTGTTTGATTGGCTGGTTCATTGATTTATTGTATAAAGGGGGTGGATATGCATGTGCTATGTATGTTATGGGTGGGAACTAATGAATTGGTGATGAGCTTGGCATGATATATGATTGGTGGTTGGTCATGTATACTAAATGACATGTTAATGGTATGCATAGGAACTTCATGATTGGTTGATTATGTATGAGTAAGGTTTGTGTAGGACGTAATCCCATGACCCTTGTAGTGGGCTCGTGGTGGTGCCTCATCATATGGATATAATTTTGTGGGCCCTCCTAGGGGGAGTTCACAGTGGTGCCTCAGTTATTGGACCTAATTCCATGAACCTCAAGGTGAGAGTTCACGGTGGTGCCTCAAGATCAGGATGTAATTCCACGAGGTTAACGTGGTGGTGCCTCAAGGCCAGGACGTAATTCCACCAAGGCCACGTGGTGGTGCCTCTTGTAAGGGTGTAATTCCGCGAAGGCCTCGTGGTGACGCCTCACTGCTAGGACGTAATTTCACTGTCACGTGGTGGTGCCTCATTGAGCGTATCCAGATAGTCAAGTCTTGGTGTCTTATATGGTTTGGTACCTCATATGTGGATGTCTATCATTTATGCTTGAATATGAAATTGTATGTTGAGTGTATGATATGAGAACTTTTTCATTAGCTTACCATTTGCTTGTTTGTATGATTGTGTGTGGTTTCCTCTTTTGCGATGATCATCAACCTTGTTGATGTGAGCAGATGTGAGAACCTCTGGCAGTGGTAATAATAGTAGAGATGTTGCGGTTTGATGAAATCTTGGACGACTATTGGGCTCACTATGGGGGCCTCAGCTTTTGGAGTTTAGTAGTAGTAGTAGTAGTAGTTTCTCTCGTTCTTGGCGAGTTTTTGTACCTCATTTAGGCCTGTGGAGCCTCTTCCTTTTGTTATGGATATGTTGGGGTACTGTGTACGTCATATTCCGTTTTCCGCACTCTCTGAATATTTAATATATGTGGCGTTTATTTAAATTGATTTCATCTATTTAATTGGGACGTTATAATGTTGCTCAATAATATTTGAATAGTTTGAATGTTTAATTAATTTGATTGTCAAGTTATATATATATATATATATATATATATATATATATATATATATATATATTTGATACTTTAATCTTTAACTATAATTTTTATAGTAAATTACTCAATCAATTGTGTTATAAACAATTTTTTCTACATTAGCATGACAAAAATGTGTAGTTTTTTTATTTATATTTTGTTGAATAGCATGACAGAAAAATGTGTAATATTAGCCATATTTTTTGAACTATATGGACACTTTCCTAAAAATAATTCATCATATATTGGTGGTGAGCATGATGAAGACATTGGTTCTTGATTTTATTGTGATTGTCATCTCATAGATTGCTTAAAAAATTATTTAAATATATGAACACTTAAAAATAAATACATAAATAACTTTTTTATGTGAGTTGGTGAGCCAACCCACTTAACCCACCAACCCGTGGTGGGTTGAGCTGAGTTACAAAATTTCTGACTCACCATAAAGTGAGCCGGGTTGGGTTCACTCATTTTCAACCCGGCTCGTGGTGAGCCAACCTTTGTGAGCCGAGTTGGCTCACTTTGACATGTCTATAAACTTTTCTTGACAATGAGTACTGGTTAATAGGTTTAAAGTGATTATATTTCTAAACTTATATATATATATATATATATATATATATATATATATATATATGTGTGTGTGTGTGTGTGTGTGTGTGTGTGTAAAGATAATATTATTAGGCTTAATTACTATATTTTAAATATTATTTATTTTAGAATTTGTTGATTTAGTCATAATTTTTTTCTTAAAAAGTTTAAGGTTAAAGAAAATGAGTGTTTACTTATACACATTTTTTTCATCTCCTTAGATAGCTCAAATATTTTGACCTTAAGTCCACTGGTATCATTAGTAACAATAATTACATTCAAACTATTATCCACTTCGAAGTTTTATGACTCACCACGATTTTATCCTTAAAAGATATTTTAGTAGGTTAAAGGAAGACTGTGTATATAAATATTTCTTAACCTGAACTCTTAAAAGATGTGAAATATTTTGGTGTATTGGAATATGAGTCCCTAAGTCCAGGGCAAAAGGGAAGGAGTGTTTGATTTTGAACTTTTATTTATTTATTTTTTTGTCTTCACAAACAATGTCAATGTTCTAACCTTAAGTATGTCAAGATAGAATGGTTGGATTAATCATTACATCCATGTATTGTCCACTTTGAAACTCAATGATCTTGTCATAATTTTGTCTAAAGATAAAGATGTCTTTGGGGATTGAGAAAGATATATATAAATAACCCTTTACCTTGACTCTTGAAGTGACGTGGGACATTTATGTGTAATAGAAAATAAGTCTTTATATCGGTTAGGAATTCAAGTATGAGTTGAAAGTTTCACATTGAGTATAATTTATTTTCCTTAAGGTTTTAGCTTGAAGATGGTGTTATGATTTGTTATGAGTTTGTTCATGATTCATTGATGTCAAATATTTCCTATCTTTCCTCCTTAAAAGGATACCAACATAATCAAGGGCGAAGGAGAATGAGTGTTGTTTTTAAATATCTTCTTCTCTCATTGACTATGCTATTGTTTTTAAACTCAAATATATTAATGTGTTAGGGTCATCAATTGTCATATTTGAAGTATTGTCCACTTTGAAAATTTTATCAAAATTTTGATCATTAAAAGGAGCCTTGTAGGTTAAGGAAAAAAGGGTATATAAAAGGTTCCACATTGTCTTTAATGCAGATATTTATGAAATTATTTGAAAAAAAAAAGTTTTTATTTGGGCAGCAAACACTTTTCATTTCATGCTAGAAAGTGACAAGTGATGTTTTAAAAAATCTTATCATTTCATGTGAAACACTTAAAACACCTCTTATATATAGTTACACTTGACTCCATTTTTTGTTTTACATCTTTTTAGAATTTCAAGTATTTTAGCATGCTTTTTTTTCTCCATTCTTCGATCTTCGTTCATTCATTCTTCCTAGGTACTCATTCCTTCCATTGCCTCTCTCTCTTCTTCATTTTTTTATTCCTCCCATGGTGGTAGACCTCTTAAAAACAAGGTTATTAGCATTGGAGTCAATTCCTTTTAGGGGAGTCATATTGAATATTTATGTTTAGAAGGAGATTATATGGAGGAAGCATATCTTCCTCCTTCCTTTGTTGTAAATGCAATAATAATTGTTACTCTTTTAATGTTGTTTTACATAATATCCAAACTTGGACCACCTACCAATAACTCATGAATTAAAGTTCTTGTGTTTTTGTTTGTTCATCATCTAGTTTTGGGTCATTTGTTGATTCTTCACAAAAAGAAATACAAGCTACTTTTGTTTGTACTAAAAACAATCTTAAGTCAATTCACAGTTGACAAACTCGTAAATTTATAAAAATTTTGTATTATTTGTTATCATTAAACCTCAGAGTTACTTGTTAGAAGATGTGTAAGCTTGTGTATAATTGTCTCTGTCTTAACATTCATTTTGCAAGTCAATTGCTCAAGTGGACATAATATTTCTATATGAAAAATACATAGGGACATTACTAATGACCGTTATGCAAGATGGACACAACAACATTCTTCCTTTTGACTTTGTCGTAGTTGAAGATGTAACAATTATGCGTTTTTTTATTTGAAACCTCTTTACAAATGTCATCCATTCGATAGTACTTGCCTCATTTTAAATATCCACAACTCTATATGAGGTACTTTAAGAATGCATAACAAAAAAGATGTCAACAGTATAAGTTTCATATATTTTACATCAATATATGTATAACAAATTTCGCTATTTATGACATTTGTTTTTTCTTCTTTTTTTTCAACATTGAATGAGTTCAAATTTAATTACTACTACATAATCACGATGGCTTAAAAAAGAGGAAGCAACATAATGGTTTAATGAAATTTTTTAGGAAAATTTAGATATTTGTGTGCAATGACAAAGAGTAAGAACCTCCTGATTTCTTTTCTAAAAATGGTTACATACACTGTAATAGTTTTTTCAAAAATAGAAGAAAAGAGGTTTCAACAATGATTATAATTGGTCATGTCTACTTAGTAACAACTGAATCATTGGATGATGCATAATTAAAGACAAATACTTATTGAGTGATTCAATTTGGTATGTTAAATGCAAGATTTCTAGTGAAGGAGACCATAAATTTAATAAAGGTGTGACAAGTAGGAAAATTTGTATTCAAATGTGACTATAAGTTTCAAAAACTTCATTTACCTTATTCAGATGTATCTTTAGCATACACATATAAACAAAATAATTCAAATATGTAAATGATATAAATATTAAAGAATCCATACATAATAGACTCTATGTGAGCGTGAACAATTATTAGAGTTCAAGATACCTTCCTTTTAACTAGACATCTCTTATATCAAGGTATACACTAACCACACACATCACCAAGAGTTTCCCATGAAACTCTTTTACCAACACATTCCACATGCCATCTCAATCATTCAATTCTCATGTAAATCCACCACCAACCAAACATATCATGTTCTCCATTTCATACTCAACATAATAAGAATCTCATTTAATCTCATACATTATAATTGCATACCAATGTCCAATCCCATTACATAACAACACACTAATTTCAGTCTCATCATTCAAGCATACACATCAAACATGATCACATATATTGGGCAAGGAAAAGTAGAGGAAACAATCCTAAAACAAACAGCAGCCAACACAGCACTTCCTGCCCGAGTTTCACCCCAGCTAGAGGTCCTCACTCAGGCGAGAGAAGTTCCCTCGCTTAAGCGAGCCTTCATCGCCCAAGTGAGAGCTCGACAGTGGGTACTGCAAGGTTCCAACGAGTTCTCGCTCAAGCGAAAGCGTCTCACCTAAGCGAAATTGCCTCTCGCTCAAAAAGAAAGTTAGTCGCCTAGGCGACAACTCGAGCTGGAACCAAGGATGAGTTCCTGCTACTCTCACTTAGGCAAGGGTCACTCGCTTGGGCGAGATCAACAGGTTTCTCACCTGTTCACACCTGCATTACAATTTTCAGCCAAGCATACACACAACAAAACAGATTCATGCAACCGTCAATATCATTCAAGCACCAAACGCACAAAATAGATCAGGAATGAGCAAAAATAACTTAAAAAAATACAAAGCCCTAGCTTCCCTTACCTTACTCAAACTTAGCCAAACGAAAACAGGACCCCAAGGAGAGCAACACAGCTCCAGAAATAGATTAAGGAGCTGAAAAATATTGGCACATGAAAAACAATAGGGTTACTAGGACAAACCCTAGGCAGAGCCACAACAAGACAACTGAAAAAATGAAGGTTGGGGTCTACTTACATGGAGATACGAGTTCAGGCAGCTCCGAACAAAGAAGATTCGCTAACTTGAGGGGGCAAGAACTTGTGCCCTAGCAGAGTTGCTGCTCAAGAGTTTGAGAAAGGGGAGGGTTTTGTTTTTAGGAAAAGAGACAAGTAAGAGCTTGGTAGGGCTAGAAGGGGTCTTGGAGGTCCCCATAATGGGTTGACCCTGAACCTTCTAAAAGGTCAGGCCCAAACCCTCTCTTAAAACAAAATTTAAATAAAAAAGGGTCTCGCACTCACACATTTGATCATATTTAAAATAAATATCCTAACAATCCTTAAATATAAAACTCTTTTTTTCCTAATTTTTGTACATTATTTTTAACATTATTAATAATGAATATTCACATCTAAATAACAATATTTACATGAGTGACATAAAGAATAAACAATTATCACATTTGTTAATAAAAAAAACAATTTTACTTCTTCAAACGGATTCTAAAAAGTTAATTTAAATGAATTATCACATTTGTTAAATTATTAATTAAAAATTACCAATTTAATATTTTATATAGACAATTAAAGCTCTTATTAATTACCAATATAAAAAAATAATTTAAATAAACATTTTCAAATTCATAATTTATATGATAATTTTCAAGTTTTAAATTTGATATTAAAACAATTATGAAGTTTGTTTTGAATTAACAATCATTTCCTACTTTACAAGTGGCTTTATCATAATTTAAATCAATATTTTTAAATTTGTATTTTAAAGTTAACCTTTAATATTTGAAATAATTTTATTAATTCTGCTTTACATAATTTTAAAATAATTATATTTTTTTTATTACCCAAACTTATATTTTATAAAAAATTGTAATAATATTCAAATAAAAATCAATAATAATTAGTTATAAATTCTTAATTCTAATTAAAAATATTTAATATTAATTAATTATTTTATTTCACTCCCATTCCGTTAATCAACCAAAGTGAAACTTCTTCTTCCTCCCCGTATCTGCAACTGTCCCATCATCAAGCAGGAAGCACAACAAAACACTATTACTAATTAATAATTAGTAATTCCTAATTAATAAATAATCAGTAAGAATAATGAAAGACACGAGGAGGACGAAACAATGACTAATTAGTAATTAGGAGTATTTACATTTAATTATCCATTTAGGAGTTTGATAAATAAAGTGTGGCAAAAGAGAAAATAAGAGTGTCATGGGCAGAAGCAGAAGTAGCTTCCTTTGAAGCAGAAGTTACAGATTGAATGATAATGGCCGATTCAAATCCCCCTAACGAACACTCCAGCCGTGCCAGATTCTATCAGACTTATGTCACCTTTCGTCTCCTCTGCCACGCCTCACGTGTAGGTGCCATCATCGGCAAGTCCGGTGTTCTCATCAAGACGCTTCAAGAAGCCACCGCCGCCAAAATACGAATAGAGGACGCTCCGCCGGAATCTCCCGACCGAGTCATCCTCGTCACTGCCTCTGCCGCTGCCTCCGCCGACGGCGGGGTCTCCAAGGCACAGGAGGCGCTGCTCAAGGTCTTTGAACGGGTTCTTGATGTTGCCGCCGAGACTGTTGACACCGAGGTTGGCAACCGTGTCGTGTCTTGCCGCCTGCTCGCGGATAATGTGCAGGTCGGCGCTGTTATTGGCAAGGCCGGGAAGGTCGTCCAAAATATCAGAATTGACACTGGATGTAAGATTAGGGTTTTGAAAGATGGTTTGCCGGCTGGCACTGCTCCCTCCGATGAAATCATTGAGGTCAGTTGGTTTGTTTGTTTGTTTCTGCTTTTCGTGTTCTTGCAAGGTGTGTTCTTGCAAGGTGCTTTGCGTTGGACAGTTGGATTTTGAAGTTGAAAATTTTTAGTTTAACGGTTTGGCTAAAGAATTGCTAGTGATTTAAGTCAGAGAAACATATCTAACCTAACCTGTCTTTTGTTCTCTATGAATGTATGGAATGGATGTTGAAAACGTACAAATATGAATGAGATTTTGTAGAACTATTCATTGTAGTTGATAGAATTGAAGTGAATGGTTTTTCAAGAAATTGCTTAAATTAATAAAGGGTTCTTTCCGGCTCTATTTTCCTCCCGTTCCTTTTTGTTAAGGAATTTTATGAGAAACCGGAAAAAATGGTTAAATGTGAGGGACTGTATTAGACTTTGTAATATTGATTTTGAATATTGGAGGCGGAGAGTCTGAGCATTGATTAGTGTGGATGTGGATGTTTCCCAACAAAATCTTGAGGCCAAACAGAAGGTGATGTAACACATCAACAATCAGCTGCCACTTAATTAGCTTGTATATATCCTGTCTTTTATACTTGTGATCCTGCTACGTGTTAGCAATTGTTGGCTATTTACAAGAGTGAATTTTTCATTTAAGGACCTTCTCAAAATAGATAGATTCATTGGTTGAAGGAAAATCTTGTGCTGATAGCCTGGACCTTCCTATGAAAGCCGAGATACACCAAAAATACCAAAGTATTGGCGTGTATTCATACCCTATGGATACAGACATGAGCTGTTTAACATAAAATATCATGTGCCGAATAACTCTAATGAACCAGTACTGCCTGGTGAGTAAGCGGAGCCAGTAGCTAAGTGAGATTGTAACTACTGTAGTTTTCAGTTGTTGAAAGGAATCATTAGTGTCGTTTGTAAAAAATGATTTTTGCTTTTTACATTTTCATATTAAAAAAATATAATTTCAAATGGTGTGGGAAATATATGTACGTAAATATGCTTGATAGATCACCGGTATCTTTTTTGTAAATTGTGATCATCATCTGTTGGCTATCACATGTTTGTGTATTGATAAGGAAAGCTGTTGCCTTTGGCTGCCTCCGATGCAGTGTAAGAAAAGACTGCAATCTTTTGCTTAATGTTGGGAACATTTTCCAACTCCCTGCTTAAGGGACCAGTGAATATGGTAAATGGAATTTAATTTATTTGTGCTGTTTTTTATTTTAATACTGAGAAATGATCTTTTGGAATTGTCAGATAGAAGGCCAGCTGACGTCCGTAAAGAAGGCACTAGTTGCTGTCTCCCAGCGACTTCAAGATTGTCCTCCACCTGATAGAACAAAGGTGATGGGAAGCAGACATTATGAAGTGGTTCAGTCTGAACCATTTTCAATTCCGCTTAAGTCTTTAACTAATCTGCATATAGATCACCATCTGCAAAGAAGCTCTACATTATCTTATTTATCCAACAGGTCTAATGGAAATGCCTCTGGTGCTCATAAATTATCAACTGAAGTTAATAGAGCGTCTGCCCTGGATCCAAAAGTACTTCAGCAGGAAGTTACATTTAGAATTCTTTGTTCCAGTGATAGGGTTGGTTTCGTTATTGGAAAGGGAGGCAATACTGTAAGAGCTCTTCAGAACGAATCAGGGGCTATTATAAGTTTTGCTCCTTCAGTAGTTGATTGCGAGGATAGACTAGTTACTATTACTGCTTTAGAGGTTTGTTAAAAGTAATCTTTTTGCTTGTACTTATGTTTATTACGTTGTGTGTATATTAGTGTAGTACATTGTCTATTAATATTTCTTTTCTGCTGGTGGCTTAATTTTTGGCAGAATCCTGAATCATACTATTCCCCTGCACAAAAGGCCGTTGTGCTTGTTTTCTCCAAGTCTGTTGAGGCTGGTGTTGGGAAGGGGCTAGACTTAAAAACGAAAAATGGAACATCTGTTAGTGCACGTCTTGTAGTCTCATCAACCCAAGTTGGTTGCTTGTTAGGGAAAGGAGGGGCAATAGTCTCAGAAATGAGGAAAGCCACAGGGACGCATATAAGAATAATTGGCCATGGTCTGGCTCCAAAGTGTGTATCAGAAAATGATCAATTGGTACAGGTGTGTCCATGATTCTTTATTTGCTTTTTCAATTAAAATGTTTTCAAATTGCATGTGATAGATATGTTCGTTTAATGGTGCCAGCTACTCCTTTTTTATTCCTGCAAATATCCCCAACCTCTCATCATATTATATTTGGTATTGTTTTAAGATATATAATGCCATTCTTATCCTGGTATATTCTGCAAAAGTATCTGGTATCCCTGTGTATGAATGTAGTCCTATTCTTCTTGTCTGCTGGCTTCTTGATTTTTACTGTCAGCTCAGATTGGGGTGAAGTAAGATGGAAAAGAGAACTGTTCCTAGAGAATACAATACAAGTGAATCATTCTCACCATGCACTACCTATATAACGCAATTGCTTCTCCCAGCCTAAATTCTGTTCATGAGACATGTTTGAGATTTTGACTCTTTTTTTTTTTTACTAGTGATACTTTTGATTGACATAACCAAGCTTGAAGCCCCCTTAGGCTTATTCTTATAAATATAGATAATTGTGCTTATTTGTTGGAGGAACAGTTGCTCTAGCAAGTTTAGCCTGATCATAAGGCCTTTGTTTCATATCATTTTTTGGAGGAGAAAGTGTCTTTGATTAACTAGTACGATATATTTATATATCCTATTAAACAACAAGAATGGGGATTTGGCTATGGCGTACAGTTACTATGACAGTGCATGCATAACTCATACCGAAATATGACTGATTTTCATCCTCAGCTTGTAACCTTTTTTATGTTTCTGAATGCTGAGTTTCTTAGTTACTACCCTCCCACTCTCAAAATGTAGATTGTATTTTATTTCCCTCTAGATGCTTTTTGGAGCGATAAGTAGCTATGTTAAGTTTAGATGAGGAATTTTAAAATTTAAGAGACTTTGAATTGTTATGATCTAAATTTCTTACATTTTCATATGCTTTGTTTGGATAAATTAATTTAAATTTTTTAAATTTTAAATTCTTAATTTGGATAGGGTAATTTTATTTCTAAAATATCCAATGTATATACACGTGTATGTTGAAATTTTAGTACCAAACATTAGCTTATTTTAAATATTTGATGTGAGAGAAGAGACATAGATATTGATGTTAAAGGGAAGAGAATGGAAATTTTCAAATTCTTAGTTTTTAGATTGAATTTGGAATTCTACAATTTCAAGTAATCAAAATACTCTAATATATTTCTAAAGTTTCGAGTTTTCTTTTTTTTTAATACTCTATCCAAACAACATATTATGTCTTAGACACTTGGTTTTAGATTCTTTGTTTACTCTTAACTGTTCCTATTGTTTATATGTCAAAACACGTTATTAATCCCTCAAAACGTTAAATTTTTCCTTAAGAGCTATAATTGAAATATAAGCTGTATTCTCTATTTTATAGAGACTAAAAGTTTGATTTTAAAGTTGGAGCTACCTATTCTGTGTCTCAGACTTTTAGCCTCGTTATCATCTTGACATTAGTTCTGAATTCATGGTCTTTCTGATGCATATTAATAGTAACTGCAAGTGTTACATTGGGGCTGCTCAATTTTTATCTTCTTGTGTTTGTTTGATCTAGAGATCTGATCTTAATACTAGCCAAATATTGAAATGTGGTTTTAATGATCTCCTTGTTGATATGTATAGTGATTATTATAACAGATGTTTAACTATGATATTACCTTTTTTCCTTATTAAATCCAGTGTTTATTTTAACATTTAGAGCTGACAAGAAGCTTCTTATTTGCAAGAGGATGTCTATCTTGGGTCATAAACCTCTTGTATATGTAGTTCATTAAATTTGTTTATTAAGGGTGTGTTTGGATTTCAGTTAGGAAACCCAAAACAACTTTCATCTTCCATCGAACATTGTATCAACATGTTTGGCAATTCTTCTTCACAGTTACAAGTAAATCTATCTCAAACTATAGTTGAATTAAAAGCTACAGTGAGCTGCTTTTTCTTAACTCTAGTTGAGTTCAACTCAAATCAACTTTCTAACTGAAATCTAAATGCACACTAAATCCTCAGGATAAGTCTTGCAATCATGTTTCAGCACTTTTTAAAATCATTATTCACTTTTCCCTCAGATATCAGGGGAGTTTTTGAATGTTCAAAGTGCAATATATAATGCAACTAGTAGACTGCGACATCATCTATTTGTCAGTACGCAAAATGGTGGTGGAGGAAGGAGTTTTTCCTCTGTTCTAGCTGGAGGCCAACCGACTGTTGCTTTTTCTCATGGTCTCAATAGACATTCTTTTCCAGGATTAAAGGCACCACTGGTATTTTGCTTTCTCTCTGCTGGCTTGTTTTCCTTTCCAAGTTTTCCATATGAACTGATTAAACTTGGCTGCAGACAGTATCTGGAATAAACTCCAGTGGCACCAATGGTGTCAGTCGAGGATTGATTTCTCAAAAAGGTGGCTTAGAACTTGTCGGGTATGTGTTATGCTAAATAAATTACACATGCTTTAATGCTGATCAATTAGGCCTTAGTATTTTCAGGATCATAGATCTGCATAACTAGGAACTACTACCTATGATTTGGTATAACCAGTGGTGATTTCTGTGGCATACTAGGTCAGATCAGGTCACATCATGTTTGCATTTCTTGTTGATGCCAAACTCATACTCTCACATTTTCTTACATAGAGTTGTTTCTGTTGTGCCAGTTACTCTGCTGTTTGGTGAAAAATCAATACACTTGACTAGCATCCTTTTGTTTTATTCAACATTGACCTTTTAGAGATCATTGTTTATTTGCTATTATTCGGAGCCCAGGCATCGAGTGAAGTTTTGGGACTACTATGACATGGTTTTTAATGTGAACAAAGCTGGCTCACCTTGTTTAATTTCTGCCGCATTACAGTTGCACAACCTGGGTTTGTGTATTTGAATCTCCTCTTAGAAAAGAATACGAAATCCCATTAAATTCTTCACTGAGGCCTTCCTCAGCCCCAAAAGCATGGAAAAAAGAAAATAATTGTTTTTCATTTTCAGCAACAACTTATTGGGACTCGGAAATAGTCACTTGAGCGTTTATAACAGTACGTTACAAAATGTTGAGTTCTTATTATTACTCTCTTTGGTCTGCAGTGGGAGTAAAACTGCAATTGTTACTAATACAACTGTGCAAATTGTGGTTCCGGAGGATATTATATGCTCTGTATTTGGGGAAAACGGTAGTAATCTGGTTCGCTTGAGACAGGTACCCATTCCGGATAAGTTTATGTAAATATACTTTGTTTAGTTGCTCAAGTGCTCCTCACATTAATCTTTTGTGTCGTCACTTCTATGATTTTGTAATTGGTTATTGGTTCTGGTAGGAGAAAATAACCATCCAATGATGCTGAAATTGCTTGATATTCTGGACATGTGGCATTGTTATGACAAACAATGGGACTTGTTTCAAAGATATTGTGGAAGACACTATTATTCCCCCTTTTTTAACTTAATTGTGTTTCCGTTGTCAGATATCAGGGGCTAACGTCATCGTCCATGAACCTCTTCCCGGAACAAGTGACAGGATTATTGTCATATCCGGTACACCTGATGAAACCCAAGCAGCGCAGAGCCTTCTCCAAGCATTTATTCTCACCGGATCACCGTGACAGTACCCATTCAACGATGACCCTTCACTTTTCAAATAGTTCTGCCAATTTTTTGAAACCCTTCTTCATCCTACCCGAAAAAATTCACGCCTTTTTTCCCTGCTAGTAATCTTGGTGTCTAATGTTACTCTAATGTGTCGTTGTCACTCATTTAATTCAATTTCATGAAATTTAGCTGATAAGAATTACCTTAGATAAAAATTATGTAAATGTGAGCGACAACAGACATGTTAAGAGTTGCAATAGACATTCTCGTAATAGGTTGCTAAATGAATTCACATCACAGGTTGTTCACAACGAGGCAGTGTGCTAGGTTAACAACTATCACTTGATTTTTTATTTTTTTTTACTAGTATTGGCGAGTCATATTCAACAGGTCAAGCATATTTGTCACCAGTTACTTCTTGGGTTATTACCCTGTTACATTGTGAACGCTGCAGTAAAGGCATGCTAACTTTAGATACAAATTTACTTGATGTTAGTTTTTCCAATGGTGCTAGGTATGCATCATAATGAGAATAAAACGAGGGTAACTCTTGACGAAAAGGACCAACAATGTGCACAAGTAGGTATAACATCGTTTCATAAAAATTGCAATCAACAAATCCTGGTTTTAGCATTTGATGCATGCTTAAACATTTACCTCGAACTGAATGGTAATACGAGGAAATAATGCCTGAAGACTCGTCCACACGCTTATATATATTGCACGCATTATACTATTACAAGGGTCATAAAAACAAGTTGGTGTTTCAAGTTTATCATGCAGCAGAGGCAGGACTCAGTGTAATTTCCACGTTATCATGGACTCCTTGCAGCAGTAGCTCACCTTCGTATGTCAATACTTTTCTCTTTTTCCCAGCTCTCAGTGTCCCAACAAGTGCTTCAAATATATTTGCACATTCCTCATCATTAAATAGTGTTCCAAATGTTACCTTCACAATAAAAGATGTTTTTTTTGTTAATCTCAAGAGAGCTCTATTCAGAAGCGTATATAACATATCAGCGAACATCTCCACCGAAAGATTAAAACATGAAAGAAAACAAATTGCACAGACATGCTCATTGACGAGGAAATAAATTCACCATTTATTCTCCATGAATGCAGTGGGTTTGCCTAGCTGCCTCCTTCAACAATATGAACATCAAAGCCAGAGTTTACTTATTACTATGATGCCATGCTCTTGGATCGCAAATTTTGTATTGAACAGTTTTCAATTCAGTAAGACACCCCGTTTAAATACGCTATCAGCATGTTTTATTTCTCTTCTTACTACATCATATTACTTATATTGTAGTTTTACATCTTTTTCTCTCTCATTCCGTGTTGAAGAGTATTTGAAATAGATAACTAAAATTGTTTCTAATGAAAACAATTGTTGATGCTTAAGCTTCAGTTCATTATTAGCAGGTATTAGGACCTTTTTTTCCTTAGGATGGAACGGTTCTTTCCCATTTCATTCATCCTAATCTATGCAATTTTCCCAAGAAAAGGAAAGATCTACCTTTCTGGGTTACCAAAACTAAACTATACCTGACACATCCTGAGATGGACTCAGAGATAAAATAAGATCCATCAAGATCCGATTTTCTTAACGACACAGGACCCCATTAACAAACTCATGATCTAGATCTATAACAACAGCATATGTTATTATGCGTGTGTAAGGAATAGATGATGAAGAAATTGTGAGGTTGAAGTTCCATAAATGCAGATTCATAAGAACATGATATAAAAAGAAGATTGAAAGATGAGATTATGTCATAAAGACCTTGTAAGAACCATCTCCTTGGACCTTGCCAAGCCTCTTGATTTCTTGGATGAGCCGCTGAACCTCTTCTTCAACATTCATGGTTCCTCCAACTATAATCACCAAAACAGAAAATATCCTACCTCAGCGCACTTATAGTAGAGTACCTTCACAAAGGATGAATAAATAATAGGTAAACAAATAATATGAGATGCGAAACTATCGGCCAGTGTCAAGAGGATAAATTTATTGACTTTTACATTAAATATGTTAGAGTAAATTGTGTATATCTAATTATTGTAAAATATTGTATATTATGCAGTTACTTAAATAGTTTTAATTCCCAAGTTGGGAATAGTATTTATTTTGACCCTAAAGTGAAATATTTTATTTTTAATTTTTTTTAATTTTACAAAATGTTATTTTTAGTTTATGGAATTATATTATATTTTCTTATTAGTGAATTTTCACTTTTTTATAATGTGAATCTAATACATAAAAAAGTAGTTTTTAATTGAATAAAAATATAAAACTACACTATATATAATTTGTACAAATGGGTAAAATACAGATACCTAGAATTAAAGACGTTTTTAAAAGAAAATATCATATTATCTTTTTTCATTATAATATTTGTCAGTCCCATTCTTTCTGTTTTAGGGAGGTTTGTGTCTGGCCTTTTCGTGGGGCCAAGGCCAGCCCATTAAAGGACCTCCAGAAACCCTCCACTCAGTCCCGTTCACTTCCCATTCTGCCTCCCACTTCCCAAACAACTCACTTACACTCTCCCTTTTTTTCTCCAATAGAGTTCTGCTAGGGTTTGAGCAAGTTTCCCCTACAAGCTAGACAAAAGCATCTCCAAGTAAGTAATCTCTCAGCCTGTATTCCTTTTCGTTTTTAGCTCCTAAGATCCGGTTTCACCTTAACCCATGTCTTGGTCTCATTTTCGTCCTCCCCTATGCTCCTATTTTCAGCTTCTTAAGCTGCTATGGATACTGGTGCTCCTCTGCTAAGAGTCTTTTTTGTAGCTTTCAGTCTAAAAGGTAAGGGAAGTTAGAACTCTTAAATGTTTTTCGAATCGTATGGTTGTTTGGGGTTTTCAAATCGCATTGTTATATTTTGAATAGTGCTTATGATTATTTGAAATTGGACTAGACGTGGTTTGGTTGTACTTTCTTGGTTTGCATATGTGAACAGTGGAGAAACTTGGTATTCTCACCCAAGCGAGGAGGTCTCGCCTAAGCGAACAGGTCTCGCCTAAGCGAGAGTATCAGAAACTTTCCCAGGTTTTTGCTCGAGTTGTCGCTCAAGTGACTAGCTCCAATTTTGAGCGAGTAGTCATCTCGATCAGGCGAGGAGGTCTCGCCTAAGCGATAAAACGCAAAAAAAAAAAAACCTCACTATTCCACTGCTCAAGCTCTCGCCTAGGCGAAAAGGGATCGCCTGAGCGAGAGAATCTCTCTCGCCTAAGCAAGTACTTCCAACATGAGCGAGATCTGGTGTAGGGACGTGCTCTAGTCTTGTTTTCATCTCTGATTTAATTGTTTGCCTATATGATTGAGTGATTTACTGTAAAAGCTTGAAGTATGATGTTGCATATGTTTAATAGGATGAAATGAGACTGTTATATATATATATATATATATATATATATATATATATATATATATATATATATATATATATATTGTTTTGTTTGTA
>Ga0214545_1004791_pt1 | contig 25073 bp, 14 predicted proteins | sample CNSS4metaG_FD_160064 | JGI IMG/M metagenome (GOLD analysis project Ga0214545, IMG submission 160064) | Root nodule microbial communities from cowpea collected in UCLA plant growth center, Los Angeles, California, USA - CNSS4 | ecosystem: Host-associated > Plants > Roots > Nodule | place: USA...
GTTATATTAATAATTAATATGAAAAAAAAATATATATATATATATATATATATATATATATATATATATATATATATATATATATATATATATATATATATATATATATATATATATATTAAAGATTTGATTCACCTAAATTGAAAAAGAAAAATTTATTGAAAAAAGTAAATAATAATGAAATATATTTTTCAATTCTCAAACTATTTTTTAAAAATTATGTTTTGTTTTAAATTAAATTAAATTTATACTTTATATCTTAATAAATGATATGTGAAAGTTTATATTATATTTAGTTAAGTTTGAAACCAAAAATATATTTAAGTGTAATAACGATAATTGATTGCAAATTTAATTATGTTTAAAAGTGTGATAAAATTAAATATATATTTAATAAAATCCAGAATTTATAATGATGTTAATTTTCAAATTATCATTATAAATTATTTAATGCACGTTTAAAATATTAAGAAAATGTGGTCAACATCATTATATATCCACAATTGTGAAGAATAAACAGGCACCAGTGTAGTGAAATTATTGGGTATTTTTAAAATGAAAAGTATAACACAGGTGTTGAAATCGAAATTTATATTTCTAACTATTTTTTATTATAGGTTTCCATTCACTCAAAGAACAACAATTAGAGTATATACTTTGATTATTCTATAATCGATGTCTATACTTTATTAACAATTTAGAAAATGTAACAATTAATTTTTAAAAATCGAAACATATTAGACCAAATTAGATATTCTTTTTACACTATGAATATTAATAAAAAAAATATAGATAACCCATTATGAATTTAGAGATAAATACACAATCTTATAGATTTTTACAACTAGTTCATACTCATTATTTTAATTTTTTTTTATTATTATAAAAGATTTTCTTAAAACATTATCATTAAAAACAAGTTTTATAGATATAAAGATATAAATGTAAAATAACCGTGTCTCTTCAGCATGGGTACGTATACTATTCATTATTATAACGGCCTATTCTTAATTATAGTAGGATTTGTTTATCTAAATTTTCGTCAAGATTATTCGGTTAAACTTATATTCACTAGGATCATGCAATAATAAAAGGGTTAAATATGATTTTGCTCTTTTAATTTTCGGTGAATTTTAGAATTAGTCTATTTCAAAACTTTGGACCAATTTATTCTTCCATATTTCGAAATACCTGTATTTAGTCCTTTTAATCAAATTTTGTTAGGTTTATTTGATGTTTCATACGCATTTCAAGATTGTATTTAAGTTGTTTATAATGTTTGATACATTTTTGTTTTGATGTTAAGTCAAATACTATTATAAAATGCGTTTGACATGCCAAATAAACTTTAAAAAATTTGATTAAAATGACTAAATCCACGTATTTTGAAAGATGAATGACTAAATTGCTCCAAAGTTTCAAAATAAACTAATTCTAAAGTTTACTGAAAGTTAAGGGACCAAAAACATATTTACCTAATAAGAAATATGACTCAAACAATCGTATCTCTCGAATTAAAATTTTGAAATAATAAACTTATAAAGAAATTTCATTATATATTACTAAAATTTTATTTTTACTAAAATATAAACTTGAACTTTATTCTCCACATTTGACCTCAAATATCATTCTTAAAAATATATGTAGAATCAGTTATATAGTTATATATATTTATTTATTTTATTCATTTTACTTTTTAATTAAGAAAATCCTACTTCAACTGTACAAATTCTACATGCATTATGTGGTGAAAACAAACAAAAGTTAAAATGAATGTGAAGAAAGTGAGTAGCGTGAGTGAGTGAAAGAGGAATGAGAAAGTGTGGAACTTACTGCTGTTTTTGTAACTGCAAACGGCATCAGGAGTATTTGCATAGTGCAAAGCAGAGGACCAGGGAAAGATGTGATGAACATGATCTGCCCACGAACACCTCTTCGATAAATCGTTTTCTGCAGATTTTGGCAGCAGATTTTTCACAGCCTCTGCAGCACTTTTGCTCAGACGAGCCTGTTAATAACAAATTCGTCACACTCTGCTCTTCTACGTTCAACAACCACACACCACAACACATCAACAACCGCACGTGTAATTTAGCCTTAAATATTCAAATTTAACGGGTTAGAGTCCGGTTCAAATTTAACAGGTTCTACATCTATCAAAGATAAGGTTTAAATGGATTTATTTTTAAGATTGATTTAGATTTAAAATATACTTTTCAAATATGGAGATCAGAATTAATCTTAACAAAATTTATTATTTGTTTTATTTTACTTTGACGTGAGATAATGTGTCAGAAAGTTTATATTTAATAAAGATAAGGTCAATTTACTCTAGTATAAATGAATATGAACTTTTATTTTACAAAATTTAGTGAAACTCAGTTAGAATTTTCGGACAACTAGTTTCACAGAAGGAAAGAGAGGATGGTAGTTAGGAATGAAGCATGTGACCTGGGCGATCTTGCAAACAATGACATGCCCATCGTCTCCCCAGCCATGCGTATTTGGAAGCAAAAGCGTGAGTGAAAGTATTGCCACAAACTGAATTGAAAAATGACTCATGCTGCTCTCCACAACGAAGCATGCCTATAGTGGGCCTGTTAAATAGAGAGCTGCCACTCCCCGAAGAGAGATATTTTTGGTGTAGTGAAAACGACCACAAAACTACGACCATGTAAATATTGAAAATTATTAATACTAGATAATGTAATGCTGTTGCTAAATGAGTAGTCACCAAAGTCTTACCTTGGATAATCTAAAAAAAGAAAAGTAAGATATTATTAAAAGAAAAAGAGTGGATAAAAACATTATGATCACAACTCAATAAATTTTATAGGTATATAATATAACACCCCATTTAATTTAAAAGGGCGAAACTAAAGGAAGCGTCACATAAAGATAACATAATAGTGCAGTCCAGGAGTTTAAAACTTAACTCCTTACCATCCAAGGCACACCACGAAGTCCCAAAAGAAAACTAGTTAAAGAGTTTGACAAAAAGTATATGAATCCAAGAACGAACAGGTACATAGGCCGTAGCCCTAAAGAAAAGCCCATAAAGAAATTTAAAGTCCAGCCTATGCAGACTATGCAGCGAAATCATTCCTCCTTTGTTGACCCTGAGTAACTCTTTTATCTGCTCCCATCAATAGATTGATGATCATCGCAAGGATAGAAGGACAACATACAAAACAACCAACAAGCAAAAGGGTAAGCTAGAGCCAACAAGAATTTCATTAATACAACCAGATATATTTTCACAATTCCATGTATACATATCAACCGAGCATGTTATGACCTTTCAATCAATACACTAAGACTCGACTCGACTCATCCGGATTACATATAACCTGGTCGGATTCAGCGGATGCTTGCACTTGTGGTGGATACCACTGCTCACCCCCGAGTTATGTGTCACAAGTGTTACAATGAATCAATTCCCTCACGCACAAGGTTAGTCCTTAAATGAGTTTCAGGCCTCATGCTACTCTCACCACAGGAGTCAGTCTGCTCTAAGTGAGACTAACTGACTCCTTAGAGTGTCAGGATGCGATCCTTACCTTGAATCCTTACCAAGTTATATAGATGGGGCACCACCATGGACACCCACTAACAGAGGCCATGGAATTATGTCCCGACCACTAAAGCATGACCCTGAAGTCCCACCTAGAGACTTCAAGGAATTACGTACTAACCACATGTCAAACATATACAAACAGCCAAGTAACAGATACATATATCATGCATGGAACCTCACACCAACATTCGTATCCAACTCTCATTTATCATATGTTGAATCAATACCAACTCATTATTCCCAACCATGGTAAAGTGTTCCTCCTCATACCAAAACCATGCCACTGGATTACCAACCATCATGTCTATTGTTGCTCATGTCAAATTCGTGACCACATATATATTCAACCTCTCAAGTATAACTCATATAAAGCTTATGTCAAACTCACAATTCACAAATATAACCATCTCCCAATCATGCATAATCATTCCCGTGAATCCATCATATAATAACTCATACAAGCACAAGCTAAACATCCAAGCATAGAGGGAAACCAACTCAGGACGAATTCTCGCCCAGCTCTTCGCTCAGGCTGGAGAGTCTCGCTCAAGCGAGAAGGACTCTCGCTCAGGCGAGCTCCCTCCGCCTAGGCGAGAGCTCGACACACACACAACAACGGCCTCTGCGCATTCTCGCTTAGGCGAGACTCCCCTCGCTTGAGCGAGACACTCGCTCGCTCAAAATTGAGCTGGTTGCTTGAGCGACCCCTCGCGTAAAAAGTCTGGGTGAGCCTCTGCTCATCTCGCTGGGCAAGATTATCAGATCTCGCCACTGTTTTCCTGCGACAGCCATTTATACCAAGCCAAAAATACACACTAAAGCATTCCACGCATCCAGAACATCATATCAACCATAAAATCGCAATACAACAACAAGAACAGCAAAAGAGACGAATACAAGATTAGGTTCTAGCTTCCCTTACCTGGAATGAGCTAGAGCAAGACCTCGATGGTAGACACGGACGCAACAGATTAAGGAGTACGCTTAGGAGCTGGAAAACCATGAAACATAATGCAAGATAAGCTCGTTATAGAGGCTTAGTTGGGTAAAACACGAAAATATACTAAGGAATGGATGACACGAGATGTAGGATGACTTACGTGGAGTAGGAAAGAGCTCGAGCAAACTTGAAAGCGGTGAGGAGACAAACCCTAGCAGAGAGTAAGACAACAGCCGCTCTAAGGGTGTGAGGATTCTGTTTTACGAAAATGAGAACAAGATTAGGGTTAGGGACAGATTAAGTCTGATCCTTCCTCTTTGAACCAGTCCTTAGGTCCATAAGATTGGGACAACCCTTAAAATAAAAGGAGCAAAATAAATGAGCCTTACATATAACAAATTTTGTTACTTATGCGTTGCCAGAGGAATTTTTTTTTTTCTAAATTGGACGAGATAATTTTATTCGTGTAAGTTGAATAATAAAATATTTTTTATTGACTATTTGTGAAAGGAAAACTAAAAGCGTTGAATTATATTTAATTTTATGTGTGTTTTTATTTATATTTTTAGTTAAGGACATGCTTCTGCTAGGGATTGTTTCTTATCGTGTTAATATAATAATGCATTTCAATTAAATTTACAGTTTCACTTTAAAATTATGCAGCACCCTTTCACTACAAGAAATCATTGTATTAGAGTCCCACATAAACCCATCAAAAAGGTGAAAACCGACTCTAATGCGTCCCTTGAGCGTCAGCTTTCGACCCACTCCCTGTACATGGAAGCTTTCCAATTTTTGCGTGCATAAGGGACTCAAAAAAGCGACGGTCCAACCCACTCAAAATGCGACTCTTTAATTTCCTTACTCCTTTATAGTAGTAGCGTGGGCCTAACCCTCGCTTATTTTAATTTGTTTAAAGTAAAATTATAGGTTGCATCGGGAAGGTCAACTGCTATGTCACAACAGGTTGCTTCTTTACAATAAGCATCTAAGAGGCAGGGCAATAGTCCAGGCTTGTTGCAGTTCATCTAAATAATACAACGAAACATGTCAATAATAAGAAAGGAAGGGCGTAAACAGTCCAAGTACAAAATATAACCAATATCCAATTTCAAAAGCTTCTAAGAGAGTGAAAATTGCTTACAATTTGTAGCAGTTGAAACATCTTCTTTGTGTAAAGTTCTGGAAAATTTATTGGTGTTAACCATTTTATCATAATAAACATCAGTCAAGCTATTTTGAAAGCAATATAAAACTAAGAAGCATATTTAATGGAACAAAACATAATTTACTATGGAAGGAGCACAATACATTACTACTTTTCATGTTATATATATATATATATATATATATATATATATATATATATATATATATATATATATATGTGTGTGTAGGGGTAAGGAAAGTCTAACCAAAACATGTTTTCAATTTTTCGAGGTTTAAAATATAATGCATTTTGTTCTCGCCAAACCAATTATAAGGTGCCATTGCTTTCATCAATTACGACAATCACAACAAAATAATATTGCATAGTGTTACATACATAAAACCAATAATACTTTGAACAAATTAATTGATCCACACGTACATGTTTTACCAATTTCTCGATCCAGAAAGACTTAAACACAATCAACACAACCCAGAAAACTCGAGCCTGATTCAAAAAACCTCAAAGCATATTGTAGGCTTTCTCAAACAGGTACCATTTCAAACTTATCAACACAAATCAAAGAGGGATTCTCAGAGATTGCTTACTTTATTCATGTTCAAGGGGGCACGATTCATTTGTTCGGCTAGGAAAAATGAAATCTGCGAAACCTTGAGCTTGACCACACTCGACTCCTCGCCTCTTCAGAACGAGAAACTTGAACCCGATTCGGAGGACCTTCAACCCATATTATAGGGTTTTTCACATAGTTACCATTTTGAACTTACAAACGCAATCACAAAGGGTTGTTCAGAGATTCTTACAAAATTTGTGATATTTTAAATTCGAAGCTCAAGAGTAGTACCGTGCATGGAGGATTGATGGCAGCTCCAACCACGGTTCCTTTGTTCGGCGGGGGAAAGTGAAATTTAAGAAATGGAAAAATTGTTTTACTTTACCTGGTAATAAATGAATCTCTCACTTCATTTTTTATTGAGAAAAGTGGTTTACCAAGCGTCACACACGTTACTATTTTTGAATTAAAAGTAAATGCTTTTTTTTTTAATTTGTCAAGTGTAGTGTACCAAAGGCCCACACTGTATTTTTTTTACTATTTCCAAGATATAATGATTTACAGTGTCAGTCTAGCAAACGTTTAAGTTTTAATTTTTGAAATAAAAATTTGTTTTTGGCCCACTTTTGGGTCCATTTTTTATGGCCGACGCTTTACTATGGTGGCTATTTTTGTGTATTCTTGTAGTGTTTAATGTTAATGTTACTGTTTAAGAAAAATAATATTTAGATAAAAGCTCAACCAATCATTTATTTGATTTTTATTATGTACTTAATAAAAGAATAAAACATGATTATATATATATATATAGTTTCGATGAACACAAGTACTTGTCTTAGGCAAAGAGACATGAGTGTTTTACTTATATTTCATGAGTTTTTGTTCAAACAATAAAGACAATAAACCTGAAGTGTTTCATGATACACATCAAATATATCAATGAATGCTTATTTTATACTTGAAAAAAATATTTGTATCACTGGTACTAATTAATGCATTGATGATAGGTAGGATGAAAGTTTCTTAGCAATTGTTGTCAACATGTGACCGGTGACATTATTGGGAATTTTAGCAACTATAAGTTGATAATTGGAAGAAAAAAAAAATTGTTGTTATATTCGACTTGTGATGATGGTTAAGTATTAGTTATTGTCACGTGTGCAATACAAGAATTATTCTTAAGTGATTCGTCGTGTATTCCACAAATGACAATGACTAATATTAAATCGTCATCGCAAGCCTTCTTATTTTAGGCTTCTAACTATTCTTTTTCTCATGTGTACTAATTTTCTTTTTCCAATAATTTTCTCTCATTTGCGTATTTTCTCTTCACATCTTCGGTGATTATATGTTTTCTACCTCTATAGCCACTACATTGAATGCCACTATTCTTAAGTTCCATTGCACTAGTACCATTGTAATTGGTTCACTACTATTGTGTTGTAAAAGTTGACGGAAACACAAACTAGATCAACTTTCTAAGGCGTGTATATTCGTTGTCCTTAAAGACTTGTCCGAAGTGTGTTGCACAAACTCTCAGGATACAACAGAAACTTCTCGGATTTTTCGAGGATCTCATAACTAGCAAGAAAATACTCTTTAAAAAGTAATTAACCTAGGATATAAGAAATATAAAAAGAGAGAGAAGAGAGCATAAAGAAATAAGAGAAAAGAATATGAGAGGTGTCTTTTGGATGAAGCACAAGACACCTATTTATAAGTGGAGAGAGGGGTTGAAATAGACTAAAAATCCCATGGCCCATGGTGGATTTTTGTAACAGCTTAACAGTCAAAATAAATTTTATAATGACAACAATAAAAATGCGTTAATAGCCAAAACTGGAAAAATTAAAGAGCAATGCAACAGTCATATATTTTGTAATATAATAAAACCACGGCTTTTATAACAATTCCCCACGTATTGCAAAAAATAAGAAAAGAAAAACTAAAAGAAGAAAATCATGGGTCTCATATTAGATATACGGCATCAGAATTGGTATAGCAAGTTATATGAACCAATCCTAGATTGAGAAACTTAACACAGTGTAGTAGGTATAGCAAACTGTATGAACCAAAGACACTTGATACGTGTCAACGGTTTATAAATCACCATACACCCCCACAATTCTTGATGTTAACGTTGTGTTACGCTTACTAGGCCATGTGTGTGCTCGATACTCATGAGTGCTTTGAAGATCATGTCAAGATCTCATACAAGCGACCCCATTCGACACTCATATAGGTGATTTCATCAAGTGTATGCTACAAATCATACACCACCCACAAGGGATATGAAAATCATTAAAACTTTGTTTAAGCTAAAATTCTTACACCTCATAGAATTTTAATTACAAAGTTTAACCTATAAATATTGCAGTTTCTAGCACGTTCACACATACCACAGGAATGGACATAACTGATTTAAAAATCAATTTAGTGTTATCAGAACTAACAAGTGACTTATTTTTACCTGTATGAACCTTATTCATGGGATCTCTAATCACAAAGGTTGGGTGATAAGTGTATGTATAACATCCAATTTGCATAACAAATTAGACACTTATCTTAGTTGAAAAGTATTTTTCTCAAGAAAACATGCATTCTTTTGTCCAAACATCATGCCTCCAACTTTTTGGATGATAAAATGAGGAATCTTAATAACATGTCACTCTTTTGTAGAAAAACAAAGGAAAAAGGTATCTAGTGGTTGAGCCACGCCAACCCAGCTTAGCCACAATAGTTGAAAATACAAAAACAGTCAGAAGTCTTATTGTTGAGTCAAAGAAACGTTGCTAAGCCACATACTTGGAAGTGGACCAAAGATGAATAGGAACCAATGAATTCAATGATAGAGGTATCTCAACATTGATACGGATTTGGGGCTAAGCTTAAACAAAAAGGAAATCTAGGACATGAAGACTATGTGGCTGAGCCTGGGAAAACTAGCTGAGCACTGCCTATACCAGGCTATAAAATAGTGACCATTTCCCTTGTTGGAGACAAGTAGATATGTAGAGAATAGGCCTCTCTTTCACTCTTTCTTCCTGAAATTTCCATAGATCAATTGTATAGGGGAAAAGAGAAATGGACGTTTGTAATTGGAGAAGATCCATGCTCACCATGAGTGGCTAAGACATTCAAGAGGCAATGTTGTTTGTAATTGAATTCCCTTTCTTTTATGATGAATTTATCTTTTAAATTATCGCTTACTACTTAAGATTATTTGGTTGTAAGTTGTTTAGTTAAATTGTGATATTTTAACTGGTTTAAACTAAGTTGGGAAACTAATTTGAATTATCGTCCAACAAGCTTGTCAAACCTGTAATAGTGCTAGATTAAGTATCTAGAGGGGATGTTGGGTGGGAAAGGCTGGAGCAGTAATGCATGGGTTTATGCTGCCAAGAGTTCAAAGATCACCTTGGGTTTAAATTCCTTAGGTTTTGGATAGCAAGGATGCTTCTAGATCTACGAAAGAGAGTGCTTCCCTAGCAAAGATCTTGAGAAGTTCGACATAAAAGAAGGGAATTTGTAATATGACAAAGAAGGGAAAACAAAAGCAATCAAGCTTGTCCTCTAATCTAATATCCAACTCGTATAATCTCTAATTAAAACTTGACTCATAAAAGTGTAATAGTTGTGATCTAAATTTTGATAAACCTTTGCAAGTCTATGTGGAGACGACTTTATACTACAATGCAACAATACACTTGTTGTAAACATGATTGTGAATTGGGTTACCATCACTTGCTTGTTTGCAATTGGCTTAAGTCTCATTCCCCTCGATGTTCCTAAAATCATATTTCTTCCTAGGGTTTTTCAAAGGATCTGTTAGATTTCGTTCTAACTTCACATAATCAATGGAAATAGTCCCACTCTTTAGCAGTTGCTTCACCAAATTATGTCTCAATTGTATATGTCTATTCTTTCCATTGTAGTTTTTGTTTTTAGTTATAGTTATTTTCGATTGGCAATCACAATGTATTAACACAAATGGAGTTAGTTTCATTCCTAGTGGAATGTTTGCTAAGAAGTTTTTCAACCACTCAACCTCACTACCAGCCTTTTCGAGAGCAACAAACTCATATTCCATCGTTAACCTTGCAATAATTGTTTGTCTGGCTTATTTCCATGTAATCGCACCACCCCTAAGTGTGAATACATAACCACTAGTGGATTTTGTCTCATCTGAATCAGAGATCTAGTTAGCATCATTATACCCTTATAATACAACGGGAAATACACTATATTCAACGGCATAATCCATTGAACCTCTTAAGTATCTCATAAGTCTTACAAGTGCATCCCAATGTTCCTGATTAGGAAATTTAATGCACCTACTCAATCTACCTATTACATAAGTAATATCAGGTCTTGAAAAGCTCATTAAGTGTAGTAAGCTCCCAATTATATGAGCATAATAAGGTTGAGAAAAAAATTCTCGTCTATTTTTCATTAATTTAGAGTTAGCATCATAAGAGGTACTCATTGGTTTGAAGTCATAATACCCAAATTTCCTAAGAAGTTTCTCGAGGTATTGCTCTTGGGATAGTAATATAATATCTCCATTTCTTATGATTCTAACACATAAAATCATAGTGGGTTCACCTATGTCTTTCATTTCAAATTTAGATCCTCGAAACAATTTAGTTCTAGAGTCTATATCAATGCATATACCAAATATTAATATGTCATTCACATACAAACATATAATGACACGTTCATCATTTTTAAAATTAGGGTACACACATTTATCAATATAATTAGGTGAAAAACCATAATAAAGTAAGACATTATCTAGTTTTTAATGTCATTGTTTTGGTGCTTGTTTTAACCCATACAAAGATTTTCAAAGTTTGCACACCTTATTTTCTTTACCAGGGACAACACACCTTTCAGGTTGAGTCATATAAATTTCCTACTTTAATTCACCATTTAGAAAAAACATTTTTAACATCCATTTGGTGTATCACTAGCTTATGGATAGTTGCTAGAGCTAACAAAACTCAAATAGAGGAAATCCTAGTCATAGGGGCAAAAGTATCAAAGTAATTTATGTTGGGTTTCTGAGTAAAATCTTGCCTTATATTTCTCTATAGATCCATCAGGGTGATACTTTTTCTTAAATATCCATTTACAACAAATGTGTTTTTCTCCTTTAGGTAAATCTACTAAGGTCTAAGTATTATTTTTCTCAATTGATTCAATTTTAGTCCTAATGGCTTTATCCCATTGTTTTGCATTAGGAGCACTAGAAGTCTCTAAAAAACTTGTTGGATCATTTTCAACTAGATAGGTATAAAAGTCATCTCCAAAAGAAGTTTCATTCCTCTGCCTTTTTCTTCTTCTCAAATCCTTACACATGACATCACTATTATTTATAGGCTTCTCGGATTTATCACTAACCTTTAAAGGAATATATGTTCATAAAACTCAACACTTTTTGTCTCCACAATAGTATTATGCTCAATCACATAACTTTTAAAAACAAAAAACCTATAGGCAACACTATGTTCAACATAACCTAACAACATACAATCAAAGGTTTTAGAGTCTATTTTCTTTTTCTTAGGATCAAGTAACATTACTTTAGCTAGGCACCCCCACACTCTTAGATATTTAAGATTAGGTTGATAACCTCTCCATAGCTCATATGAGTTTTACTAGTTTTCTTATGATGTGTTCTATTTTGTAAAACGCATGCAGTAAGCAGGGCTTCCCCCCAAAGGTTATCAAATGCACTAGAACTAATAAACATGACACTCACCATTTCCTTAAGAGTTCTACACCTGCATCAATGTCGTTAGTGCCCACCATGCCGGAACACCAATAACCTTCAACCTTGTTGTCTTTTACCTCCATCGCACAACAACTACTCTGCACAACAAGCACCACAATCCCTTCTATGCACACACACACAAAAGCCTAAACGCACCCCACATAACATTCCATCATCACGCCAGATAAGCCCATCGCGAGCCCTAAATCAAAGCCCTAATCCCGAGAACTTCACTGTGACCTTAATGCTGAAACATTTATAGCCAACCACTGGAAAATGATGAACTAACGCTACTATAACCAGATTTTGTCGCGATAACGAAACTAGCTACCAAGCACACTCGTTTTCACTTGCCTACACCAAAACATGACTCAGAATGCATCTGCAGCACTTCATAAGCACGACCCTACATGCAGTAAAAACGTGAGTGTAATGCTCCATGTCGAATCAACGCAACCACCATCCTTGTGTTAAGTCGCAAGCCACCTAACAACAACCATGATGGAGAAAGAATCCCTAATGTAGAGAGAGAGAGAGGACTGCCACATGGTAGTCTCTCATTAGGCAATCCACAAGTCAAACAACAAAGTCTAGTCAAACAAGAGGGGCTAAAGTGTGAATATTGATATATTTGTCTTTATCTGCAAATTTTGACTACTAGATTGCAAACGACTGATTTAGAAAATTAATCCAAATATTATTTGAAGATAATTTATTAAATATCTTTAAGTAATTAATTTATTTAATTATATTAGAAATCATCAATCAATTATATTTGTCAAATAGTTTTAAAATTAGCTATGTCTCTTCAAATATTTTTAGATATTCATAAAAACTATAAAGATAAATGATATTTTTTATTATTTTAAAAATATTTGAGATTTTAGCAACAAAGATACCCAGTCAAACTCCTATATAAAGAGACCAAAAGGAAGCAGAAAAGGAAAGTTCGAAACATCGAATTTTAGTAACCCTTTACATGGACCTAATTTCATCCTCTCTCTCCACCTTCTCTTCTTTATTTTTAATGTTATTTTGAATCCATGGAGTGCTAAGCTTCTCGAGTTGGTTCCACTTTAATTTCATTATGGATTCTGAGGTTAGAATGCAGTAATTGGTTTGTTATTTCGATTATTGTTGTGATTTATATTTTTCTATGTCTTTTGCCTTTTAATCAAGTAAAAGTAATGACTTTTAAATTGTAGCAAGTTATCACAATGTTAAAACCACATAACGATCATATGAATTCAAGGGTTTTTAATTTTAATTAAGAATGCACTTTGATTTATTTTAGAAACTTTCATGTGATTGAATGAGTTTTTGCCAATGATTGAGAATGTACCTTGATTAAAGGTGAAAACTTTAACAAGAATTAATCAAGAATATACTTTGGTTAATTACCTTTTTACTTAATATAAAGGGAAAAGAATAAACATGATTACACATAGTAATATTTAATTGAGAATATACTTAGGTTCAATTTACTATGACTAATCTACAAAGTTTTGGCTTTTAATTGAGAATGTACTTTGATTAATAGTAAGAACGTCAACAAATTAATTTAATATTTACATTGATTAATTTGAAAATCTAAGACAATAATTAATTGAATGATAATCCTTAGATAACCAATGAAGAATCTATTTTGGAAGCAATGGAATCAATCTATTTTATGTATCATTATTTTTATATCTTTTTCCAACTTTATTTCTTTATTTCTTATTTTATTTGATTAACCCATTTGTATAGTTTTTATAAGAACTAATTTGTCAGAAATCAATTCTATATTCGTTGGGAGATGACTTTGGGTTACTTTACCATTTCTATTTTTTTGACTACTTTCTAAACTATACTGAAGTTGTTATAAATAAGAAGTATAAATTTGATCACATGAACGACAACATTATCAATGTCTCTTCCAGCTCTTGTTTGCCTTGTAATGAACCCATTTACTTTTTGAATGACTTCCTTTTTCAACATAAGGTCTTAATTGGTCTTATCTTCCCATTCTTCTAGAAGAAGGTGGAAGAAGACCTCTTTTGAATCTTCACACAAGCCTTTAGCCCTTAACATGAGTACTCTTTTGTTAGGGCACTCATTGGACTTGGGTGTACTACTTTGACACTTAGAACAATTGATCTCACTTTGGTGTGTGCAAGTCATCACTTTCTTTTTCTCTCTCTTTTTTCTTATTTGCACTTGGTCCTCTACCACTTGAGGTGTGAGAGCATGAAGTACAAACTTACTTTCTTTCTTTCTTTCTTGGTGAAGGTTATCTCATTGGTATAACCAATGGTGTATGGTTTTCTTTTCAAAAAGCCAAGGCCTTCCCAACAATATTTGACAAGTTTCCATAGGTACTATGTCATATAGCACACTATCCTTATAATTCCCTATGGAAAACTTAACCTTCTGTTGATTAACTACCATGTCATCATCATCTTTAATCCATTGAAGTTTGTAAGGGTTAGGATGAGGCAAGATAGTTAATGCTAATTTTTCAACAAATCTAGTGCTACAACAATTACAACAAGAACCACTATCCACAATTAGAGAACATGTATTTTCTAAAACTTCACATCTTGTATGAAAGATGTTCCCTCTCTGGGTTAGTTCTTTGGAATTAGATCAATTGGGGAGAGTTTTTCGTATCATAAGAAGTTCCCCATTGCAAGAATAGGCATCCTTACCTTTGGGTGCGCTTTTCTTCTCACTCTCATTATCACTTTCTTAATCTTGGATACTATATCATCATTACCCCTTAAGATCATGGTCTTCTTGGTGGGGCTTTCTGATGAAATGTGACCTCTACCAAGACACTTGAAACACTTGATATCTCTAGTGTGAGTGTGTGATGATGTTCCTTCTCTTGGTTTCTCTTTGTCTTCTCCTTCCCTAGGTTCTTAGGGGGTTCTTCTTCTACCACTTGATTACTCTCCCTCTTGTATTCTTTCTCAACACTAGAGTTAGATTGGAGAATTTTCAAACCTTTTCTCAAAAGTTGTGGCTCTACTTTTATGCAAATTTGCACTAAATTATTCAAGTCTTGGTAGGGCAACAATTCCACTTTATCTCTAATCTCAAGATTAAGACCACTTTGAACACTAGAAATGGTTGTTTCTCCTTCTTCCCTAATGCTCGGCCTCATCATATAGAGTCCCATTTTTTGCCTAAACTCTTCCACACCCATTTTTTGTCCATAAGCTCTCTATGGTAGTAGGAAGGTATTTGTCTTCTTCTTAAGACACTTTTCAAGTCATTCCAATATTGGACTTGAGGGGAATTGGAGAGTCTTCTTTCTCTCATGAGGGAGGTCCACCAATACATGGCATTCCCTAGCAAGCTTAGTGTAAGACTCAAGAAATTCATACAAATAATAATTAATAAAGTATAAGTAACGGTGGGTTGAGAATACCCTAAGGGAGTTCCTTGATAAGCCCAAGATAAGGAATAGTACTAGCTCAAGTGGTTGAGAGTACTTGATTATGTTGAGAGGACTTAGGTTCGAGTCTTGTATATGCCATTAATATGTTTGTTTAATTTTTTTTATTTTACAAATATATTGTGAATGCGGATGCATGGCTTAAGCTTGTATGTACGTGAGAATTGACATGAATCATGTGATAGCTTGTTGGTTGTGCATAGACTTGGTGGGTGAGCCTTGGTTAGCATTAGTTATTCTTTTTCATGTTTAATATTTTTGCTAAAGAAGGAAAAACCTAGAAACTCTAGAGATTCCTTGAGAACATTGCGGGTTTAAAAAAAATTATATCTTTTTTCATATATATCATGCTTTGGTAATAAAAGTTGTTGTTTTGATTGTTTTATAAAAGGTTATTATTGGTGTCTTTGTAGTATTATATATATATATATATAATTTTGTGTGCGTTGATACTATATGATATTAAGTATTATTACTTTATCTAGATCAAAAGAAAAAAAAATGGTGGCATTCAAACTATGGCCTTAACCTTATTGTTGTAACTGTGTTTTAGTTCTTATAATACTATGAAAAATAACAACATTTGCGGGTTAGTGATTTGTATATCATGTCTTGGTTTTGGGAATAAAGTAGAGGGTTTGTGGTTGAATGGTTAAGTTTGGAGTAACGGCTGGAGTTATAGGATTGGCATAATTTCTTGGAAATTTTTATTAGGTGTCAATTATAAGAAATAAAATATATGTACATTGGAATGATTGGATAGGAATATTTATATCATTATATTATGTGTTGGTAGGTTTCAGATGTGAGGTTTATGAATGAGGGAGGGGTTCTTCTAAATTATCTATTTGAGTGGTAAGTATTTGGGTTCATGAGAATAGTTTAAGTAGGAAAATAATATTGTAGAATGGGTCTTTAGTTGTTTTCCTTTACTTTAGGCTATTGTTCGTAAAAAAAAAGTGATGTAATTATAGAAGGTCTAATAGAATTATTTTTTTTTGTAACATTTTATTTATTTATTTATATGATTTTAATATTTTATATATATATATATATATATATATATATATATATATATATATATATATATTTATAAAGGTTAATGGGTATATTGGAAAGTCCAAGTATCAGGAGTTGAGTGGAGGAGTGTTTTGTTTTGATTTCTTTTTTTGCTCCTATTTTTAAGTTGTAGTGCAAAGACATTCTTGAGGCAATAGCCTTTCGGAAACGTTATTTTGACTCCCTTCTCTCAACTCACTTTTGACACCGGGACACGTGTCAAACGATTAGCATGAAGAGGACACGTGTCAAAGGATCTGCATTAATGTAATAAAAAAAGTTATAACGTTAAATTTTTTGCAAGAAATGCACGTGCCGTGGTTAAGTGGAAGAAAAAAAAATTGGCACGTTCAGAGAATGGTCGAAAACGAGATTGCGAAATCAAATAGTTGCAGAAGAATTGGAAATAGGGTTTGAGGAAGGACAGAAAGGCGTGAAAGGGGATATGAATGTAAACGCTCAAGCAGAAGTAATTGGGTCGACGAGAATTTGAATCAGGGTTGCATCTACCGGAGGAAGGCGGCCAACGAGGGTAGGGTTTGTGGTTTTGAAGAACGAAATAACTTTTTCATTTGAAGAATCCGAGAAATTGAAGTTTGGCGAACCCCATTACCATTTGTGCTATTCGTTGCAATTCAGGTATCGATTTAGATGTGGATGTAATTTTGTTGCATTTGATGTCAATTTTTTGATTGGTTGGCGGCGGTGACAAACACTTGGGGGGATTTCTGTTTTCATTGCTGCAACATAAATCTTTCCATTTGCCTTTCAGTTATTGAATATGGCCAGTAAAGAGCATAACGGGGGCCTATTGATTGAGGATGTGAAGGTAGGTTTGGTTATGTGTTTGAAAATCCTTTGTCTATTGTGTATGTTAATGTTAATATGGTATGATGTAACACAGTTTATTGTTTACACAGATGTTTTTCCGGCATTCTTGCAAAGCCAAATATGTTGGAAGTTTGAATGAAAAGTTAAGTGTGAAACAACGAGAGTTAATTGCACGCACACCGTTTTGGTGGTTTATGTCGTTAAACCATTCTGTTAAGATAAGTCGCAATTTGTTACCTGTGTTATGTTATAGATGGGTTGAAAGGAGGGGTGGTTTTGCTATTGGTAGGGAAGTAGTTGAATTTAATTTGTTAGATGTTTGTTTAGGATTGGGTCTTCGGGTGTTGGGTGAAAAAATTGATATAAGTGACGATGATGAAGATAGTGACTGTAGGAAGTTATTTTCTAGTGGGAAAGTTCATGTTAAAAGGATTTATGAGTTTCTTTTGGAATATGACAATGATAGTGGTGGTATAGAATTGTTTACCAGCCTTTATATATTGTTAGGCATATCTGAGTTCTTGTTGCCAAATAGAGACGGGATCGTGTTTCCCAAAATTTTTAAGTTAGTGGATGACTTGCAAAGTATAGGTAAATACAATTGGGGCAACTTAGTCTACGACTATTTGGTTGGTAGCTTATGCAGTGCTTCAAGGGCGTTGAAGTATGAATCAAATACAAGTCACATTCATTTATTTGGATGTGTGTATATGTTGCAGGTAAAGTTTCGTTGTTTCATTTTCATGTTCAGTAATTACTTAGTAGTTGGACATTTTGTTGTGGATAATCCGTTTTTATTGTTTCAGTTGTGGTCATTTGATCATATATTTGTTTGCAACGCAACGTTTAATTGCGACAAATCAAAGTTCCCACGATTGTTGCACTGGATGAATATTAAAGTTGGTGACAAATTAGTTAAAAGTTCCTTTGATAAAGAATTGGTTAGTGTGGAGAAGTTATAATATTTTAGTTAAATACTGTTATTTTTTAGTTTTTGTTAACTTGTTTTTGTTGTTCACATGCTGTTAATGAAGTTGTGGTGTGTAACGAAGAACTTGGTTATGAGTTTGTGAGAGAAGCATTCCAAACTTTTGGGACTTCATACAACAGATCAATTGATAAGGAGAATGAAGAGCTAATGAAGAACGTGAGATTGCTGATTTGGAAGCTGTTTTGTCTCATTTGGAGGATATGGTTGCAAAAAAGGAAGAACATAACCGTACGGAGGGTGACGGTAAAGATGATCAGCAAGATGATGGTGAAAAGTAAGGTTTTGCTTTGGCTAGCGTTTGGTACCCGAATAGAGTATTTATAATAAAAAATTAATAATGTTATTGTTTGACCAAAATACCCTTACTTTTCTTGTAGGGTAAGTTTAAGTTGGCGGTAGTTTAACTTAACTTTTCCTGTTACATCGCGAAGCCATAAAGAAGCTACCCTCCCTCACTCCCACCTACCACCACTGAATGCACATTTATGGCACCACCATCTTCCACGGTCTGGTAGATGGAGTTCATTCATTGTCCACAGTCATTTTGGAAGAACAACTTCATTGACTACAACAACCAACCTCAAAGGTCGTGCACATATTGAAGACATTAGGTTGGCTTCGGTTTTGGCAAAGTAAGTTCCCGTAAGTTCTGAAACTCATTTCGAAAATGGTGCAGTAGTGTAGTAAAACAGTCACATTGTGTTAGACGTTGTTCAGACAGTTAATGGAGATGTTTGTATTGTTGTTTAATATTTATTTAGGGTTCTTAGATCAGTTGGTTTGGTTTTTTTCTTTTTAATTTAAACAACGGGAAGGGGTCATAAATGTTGTTATTAACTCAATATGTACGACACTATGTTGAAGCAGGCTTCATTAAATGTTGCTTTCAGGCACGTCGTTCATGTTGTTCACATGATGGAGACAACACTTGATGATATTTCTCTTGAAGAATTGAATAATGGTGCCCAATGTGTGATGGACGACCAAATTGTTGACAATGACAACGATGTCGACCTTGTTCCGAGAGTTCACATGTGCTTCGAGACACTTGATGCAGTTAAAAAATTTTACAGAGACTTTGCTATTAGAACTGGATTTGGTATTAGAATAAGAAGTTCAAAGAAGGGAAAGGACAACGAACTTAAATATGTTAAACTTGTCTGTTGTCGTGAAGGTAATTATGTCTCCACCATACGTCCAGAGGTTAAGACACTACCTAGCCAGACCAAGCAATGTCAGGCTGGAATATCGGTTGGTAAAAAAGATGGGAAATGGCACATAAGAAGTGTTGTCATGGAGCACAGCCACAATATTAGTCCTATTGAATCAAGGCTGATATCAGGAAATCGAAAAGTTAATATTCATGCTAGGCAAACAGTTGACATAAACGACGAAGCCGGGGTCCGCATCAACAAGAGTTATCGTTCACTGGTGTGCGAAGCGGGAGGATATGAAAATGTTACTTTTATTGAGCGAGATGTTAGGAATTACATAGCTCATAAAAGAAGGCAATTATGCAAGGATGGGGATGGACAAGCTTTGCTTCGACACTTTTCCCACATGCGTGAAGTCAACAATGATTTCTTCTTTGAAATTGACATGGACGAAGACAATAGAATATCAAATGTTTTTTGGGCGGATTCAAGGAGCCGAGCGGCATGCGAGTATTTTGGTGATGTTGTATCGTTTGACACAACATATTTGACAAACAAGTACGACATGCCATTTGCACCGTTTGTTGGTGTTAATCACCACGGGCAATCAATTTTATTGGGGTGTGGTCTAGTATCTGCAGAGGACACATCAACATTTGTATGGTTGTTTAGGTGTTGGTTACGTTGCATGTCCAATAAGGCACCTGAAGGGATCATCACTGACCAGTGCAAAGCTATGCACAATGCAATTCAAATTGTTTTCCCCAACACTAATCATAGATGGTGCCTTTGGCTTATAATGAAAAAGGTTCCGGAAAAATTGCAGGGTTACACACAGTACAATGTTATCAAAAGTCAAATGAAGGCACTAGTGTATGACTCAAGTGGTGTTGACCAATTTGAGTTTGGTTGGAATGAATTCATTACAAATAATGGTCTTGTTAACAACGACTGGCTATGTTCGTTGTATGAGGACAGACATCTGTGGGTGCCTTGTTATTTGAGAAATAAATTTTGGGCTGAAATGTCAACGACACAACGAAGTGAAGGTATGAATGCATTTTTTGATGGTTTCATAAATTCCAGTACTTCATTGCAACAGTTCGTCATCCAGTATGACAACGCACTTAGGCAAAAAGCAGAGAAGGAATTTGAGGCTGACTTTGCATCTATTAACACCACAGTTCCGTGTGGGTCACAATCCCTAATTGAGAGGCAATTTCAGTTGCACTATACCCATGCTAAATTTGGTGAGATCCAGAATGAATTTAGAGCGAAGATGAATTGCTTTGTTATGAATGTTCTCAAAGATGGAAGCATTTGGAATTACAACGTTAAGGAAGACTTCTTATGGAATGGCAAGAGGGCCAACAAATTTCATGACGTGTTGTTTGACTCCATCACAACAACAACCAAATGCAGTTGTCTACTATTTGAGTTTCGTGGTATCTTATGTCGACACTGTTTCTTGGTCCTTGGGCAGGAAGACATTGATTATGTCCCTGAACAGTACGTGCTAAGGAGGTGGTCCAGAAAATGTTAGAAGACGACACACTTTGATGAAAGTAGCGTATAGTCGAAGTTCGGATGATCCACAAATGCAAAGATTCCATTCATTACGAAAGAGATTTAATGACATCGGTGAGGTCGCATGTGAAACACAAAGTGCAGCCCAGTCGGTGTATGACCAGTTGAACACAATTGCAACTACATTAGGGTTACCAAATGAACCCAATCCCTTCAGATGTGGGGATGACGATGCAAGTGCTTGTGATAAGGATCACAGCTTACCCGACCATGTAATGTCTTCTGCACATCACAACAATATTGTTCGAAGTCCCATTCACGTTAAAAGGAAAGGTAGACCACGAACAAATAGGTTGAAATCAACTGTGAAAAAGATAACAAAAAGGAAGAAAACAGCTACGGCAAGAAACAAAGCATCTCGCAATTTAATGGTTTGTATGTTGCAGTATTGTGTGTTCCTTTATTGAATTTTAATATTGTATAAGGAAGTCCATAACAGGTGTGTATTTTGTGGTAGGACCCGTCGGCAATTCATTCACAACCAAATTTCCAAGATATCCCAGTGCAAGACCATCAAACATTACAATCCTACATTCCAAACGCAGGTTTCATGTCTCTTTTAACATCACTGCACTCTGAATTTAATCAATGTCCCCTTTCCACCATAACAACAAACCTCCCATCAGTTCAGGTATGATTAACCATGACTTAGTACATACGTGTCGTCCCACCACATTAAATATATTGTATCGTGGTCATGTAATTGTGTTTCAATTTCAGGATTACTGAAGGCCCTGTCCGTGGACAAGAGGAAAGATAATTTGAGTTATTTTTTTTGTGGGTAGACAATTTTTGCTAGGAACATGCGACTAACAAACACCATTTGCTTTAATTGTTTGTGTTTGTCATTATCATGTTCCCTATTACTAGTGGTGATAACATGTTTAGGTTTTTTTGATTCTTTTGTTAAATGCACAATTAAGATGCATTGAATATAGACGTTGTAAAGTTACGCCATAAGTTATGAACACATTAACCACAATTTCTAAACACAGCGCAAACTGACGGTGCAAATATAAGGACTATACCTACATCGGCAATAATGTGGGCTGAGGTGTGGAGGTCATATGCATATATTACCTCAAGACTTTGTACAAGGATAAGTTAAACCGAATTTGTCGAAGGAAATGGGGAGTGATGCCTTCAACTTTGTGCACTTACACTGTAATTTACGTAGGACAAATTAAGCATTGAACTTCATGACACATCATTACATGTTCGTGGGGAGTTAGGACTTCAAATGTGTGGACTGACAGTGTTATTTACGAACAAATTATTAACCACTGAACCTAATAACCAGCCATAAGAATTAGGTGGGAACTTATGTCCTCTCAGAGGGAGACCATCGTTATTTATTTTGTACTCAGAAATAGCTGCAACATTATGTACCCAGCAATATTTTTCAACAATTCAGTCCAACTATGTGGGGAGTGATGACTTCATATATGTGGACTTATTATGCACTTCAGGAACGACGGGATCAGCACTGAACTCGATTAATAAGAATGAAACGTACCTGGGGACTTATGTGGAATTACGTGGGGAGCGTCATCATTTATTTTGTTTAAAAATACATCTGCATTTCCAACCTCCAAGTCTGCCCTCCTACCTATGTTTGGTGGATGTTTAATTTTATGTCCAATAATGATATCAATTATGTGGAAACAACTGAGAAGTCAAGACTTCAAAACTGTGTGCTTACATCAACCACTGAACCACATTACCCGCATTAACACCCAGGTGGGGAGTTATGTACTCTGAAACGTGGACCGACCTTATCTATTTTGTACAAATAAACCAATTGGAACAATGTTTGCCCACAACGAATTTCCAACCTTGAAGTTTGCCCTCCTACCTAAATTTGGTGAACGTTTAATTTTATTTATGTCCAATAATGGTGTCATTTATGTGGAAAGAACTGGGGAGTCAGGACTTCAAAACTGTGGGCTTACATCAACCACTGAACTACATTACCCGCATTAACACCCAGGTGGGGAGTTATGTGCTCTGAAACGTGGACTGACCTTATCTATTTTGTACAAATAAACCAATTGGAACAATGTTTGCCCACAACGAATTTCCAACCTTGAAGTTTGCTCTGAAACGGGGTCCGGCCTTATCTATTTTGTACAACAACATATAATTTTGTGGACAGTTAATTCATGGGCAGGTGCAACGCAAGGTATTGCACGTTGTACGGAGTCTTGAATATAAACATGGGGAGCTGCATTGTCCTTTACGAACTATACAGTCCCATTTACTTCATAACTCTGCACCAAACACAAGTGGGTACTCATGTGGTCGGACAGGGGAGCAAAGTTATTTTTTTTGGTAAAACATAACAATTTTAAATTAACCAACATCAATTTTTGAAAGCAAAAACTGTGATGACAATAACATTTTTTGTCAAGGTCTTCCAAATTAAATGTAACCCAGGCCTTGCACCTGCAGGGGAGTCAGAACACAATAGGTGGGGACTTACACTGTCCTTTATGAACTAAAGTTTAACATATGAACTTCATTACTCACCATCAAACACAAGTGGGATGACATGTATATATTATCAAAAAATTATATCATGTCATCTTGACATAGCTTACTAATTCCTAAAATCTGTTGCAAATGACAGTACTGTACAACTTACATTACAATGAGGATAATAAAAACAATTTCTCAAAACATTACACTCATCCTTTGATGACATCAAAATTTATGCAGCATTATATTAACATATCCAGCTATGTACATGGCACAAAAGTCTTTTAGGCAACGTCTAAGTGGTCATCATCAATCCAAAGTGCTAAACAACTCTTTCTCTTTCAATGTTATCTACATCTAGAACTCATTGACAGATGTAGTCCTGCCTTATCATTTGAAGTTGTTCCTACAAAATATGTTATATCCAACTCAATCATTTATAGGAAACATTAAAACAATAATTTTAAAAATCAATGACAACTACCTACATTTAACAATATGCAACTTCCAACTTACATTTGTAAATGCAGGCATGGTATTCCCATCAAATTTTTTTGAACCATCCCAAATCTCCATCATCTTCAAAACAATGACACCACAATCATATCTACAAACACCATTCAAAAGCATTGATTGCACAATACGTATTAAATCAATTATCTCTAAATAAAATTGATAATCTCAACGACTTACAAGTTTGGCTGAATTAGAGTCATTTCGTGATGCACTTCAAACTTTGGCATTGACTCATCACCACAATTCATCAACATCCCAAACAACAATGACAAATTATGTGCCTATAAGGTCCAACGTAAACAATTTATTACATTCCCAAACTAATTACTTATCTACTAAATGCATGGTCACCAATAAATACTTACAATAGCATTGTCTATTTTTTTCCGCTCCTTTCTACAATGGCCAAGCGAATCCAAGACAAAAAACTGTTTTGTATCACACTTCACAACATAGCACCACCAATGATGGTCATGAACAATTGGGGCAAACAACTACATCAAAATTAAAATAAAAATCAACCACTATAAAGAGCAACAAATTCAATCATATTAAAAGAAATCTAACTCCATCAATCTCACAAAATCTGCAGTCAATATGTCTTGTAAAGCAAAAAGTCCAGGACGATAGTAGGTCTGATAATCTTTCAACGTCCACTATCGTCTGTTAACCTTAATCTTGCGGGAGTCGTGAAGGACATGGCTTTACAAAAACACAAGGGCATACCATTAGCTTTTGTAAAAAAAGTTCACAAATTAATGTACAATGTTTACCGCATATAAAGGATTAAAAGCAATTCTCTTAACATGCCCAAACAAACGTCGTTCACAATACATCATCGTGCTTGCAGCAAAAAGGACAACCTGCACAAACATGTACTGCTTTCGTCAAAGTGAAATCAACACTAGCAAAATAATCGGTGTAAGTGTAAGTAAAATTACCATGTTGTCAACTTTCATCCCTGGACCAAAACCATTACATTCAGAGGTTCCCAATAT
>Ga0214545_1004794_pt1 | contig 25057 bp, 14 predicted proteins | sample CNSS4metaG_FD_160064 | JGI IMG/M metagenome (GOLD analysis project Ga0214545, IMG submission 160064) | Root nodule microbial communities from cowpea collected in UCLA plant growth center, Los Angeles, California, USA - CNSS4 | ecosystem: Host-associated > Plants > Roots > Nodule | place: USA...
AAAAAATAAAATACAATAATTTAGTTACTGGAAAATAATAAAACAGTCATCTATGTCCTCCAGTTCCACATGTTGGTCTTCTTCTGGGTCTGTTGGGACGTCTTGGTGGTTGTTATTATTGTGGTTCATCATCATCATCTTCATCTTGATGACTTTGGACATTTTGCGGAATTTGTGGTGATTGGGAAGGCATTGGCGGAGGATAGAATGACATTGATGATGAAGATCCTGGATAATAGGCAGATAGTGGTGTCATGGTTGTGGTGCCAAACATATGTGATGGACTAGCACCATAACTTGACTGATGCGAGAAGAAACCATATGAAGAAGGGACGTGTTGGAATGAGGTGTTTGATGGGTTGCCAAATTAAGGATGTGAATGTCCAAACATTTGACCCTGACCCATAGGCGACTGTCCGAAAAAGGGTTGGCGATGATGTATGAAATCTGGAGAAGACCCAACATGGCCAGTGTAGGGTTGTGAAGCAGGCTGGGAAGATTCTTGTGACATATCGTATTGTAAAATAAATAACATGGTTATTGTTATGAATAATTATGTATGATAAATAGATGTACAACATTGTAGTGTAAATAACCTCATCATCGAAAGATTCTGTCGATGGAGATATATAACGGATAGTGTGGTTTATGTACCACTGCGTATACGGTGTTTCATCACGCAAATGGCCATTTATGCTGAACGGTGTACCTTGAATGATCCGATTTTGTCGATCATTCCAAATTGCAATCCACTAGTGATGATGTCCTACCCAATCTTTGTAATTTCTCCCCCTCAAGTCATCCCTGTGAACTTGATCCAGGTTAACCGGCTCAGGCGAAATGTTTTGTCTTAAACCAAATTGACGCATCACCCTATCCGCTTGATGGATTTCTACTGTGGCGAAGCAAATTATTAGGACTGTTGCTCTGGATACCGGAGGGATGTCAACCACAATCAATCGACTAACTTCTTGTCGAGTGTAAGGCCTCCACAAGAACTGAAACAAAATTGTAGACATTAGTTTGAAATGTTAAAAAAGAAAAAGCTTTGATTTACCTTAAGTATTACCTGTCTTGTAGGTAGTTGATCAAATATCAACCGAAATTCAGTAACTGAAATTGAAGTTGGATTTATCCTATGTGTTACATTCATTCACCTAAAAAAATGTAGCAATTTCAAGTTAGTTAAATGACAAGAAAAAAAAATTTAAAGTTAGCTTTTTACCTTCTACAGACAGGGAAACCATCCCCATCAGCCACCTCCTGATCACTTAAAGGTTGAAGTTGTGGGGCTATAGAAGTAATCCTTTCCCAAGCCCAACATTGTAACAAGATCATGCATCCACCAATATTTTCTTGGCGTAGGTGAATGCCATGATCTAGGCAATGATATAGGCAGGCCAAAATTGCAGACCCCCAACTATAATTCCTGACTACATTCAAGTCAGCTAACCTAAGTAGATACATGACATGTACCCTAGCTACAGACGTGTCTAGCATTAAAATGCTTCCAATCAATGTGAGAATGTACGCTCTCGCATATTGAGCAATAACCTCATTGTTTGCATTCGGTGGAAGCTGTTAGAAAGTAAAGTTTAACCAAGAAACTCTAAGTGAGTTCCCTCTTATCACCGTCGATGGTGGGATGACACCTAGATGTTCATGGAAGGTGGCGAATATGTCTTCAACCGTAGTGGGACCAGTGACCACATCTCCGTCTATCAGTAGGCCAAGGAGGATGGCTACATCCTCTAGTGTCACAGTAGTCTCTCCATGGGGGAAGTGAAATGTGTGAGTTTCTGATCTCCACCTTTCTAATAAAGAACTGATGAGGAAGTGGTTGACATCCATGTCTGGGATATATAAGGCGTGTCCAAATCCAGTCCGTTGAATTAAATTTATGACACGGGGATCAAGTATGTCTTGGTTGTTTAGTATCCAAACTCCAACTCTTCTCGGTCTAAGAACTCGTTCCCGTCCTTCCCATAAGTCGTGAGTGATATGTTCGTGTTGAAGCTGAAGTAGTGACATATCCCAGGGTAGGCGTCCATTTTGTTCCATGCTAAACGTGTTTAGAAATTGAAAATAAAAATTAGAACATAATCTGGAAATTAATTGATAACAAAATATTAAAAGATAGTTGAACCTTGAAAATAGAAGCAATGAAAGGTGTGGTGAAGTGTTGAAAACTCTCCCAATGCGCGCAACCTCAAAGGATTTTTTGCCAATCCAAGCTGAATGCACAAAGTGATGAATATGTGCAAGTTGAGAGTATTTGAACCAATGCTATAATTTTCTTCACGTGATTTTTCACAATGCACTGTCCATCAAACTTTAAAAGCTGTTTGTGGCGTGTGGTTGTGAGAGCATTCAAATAAAGCTTTAAAAGTTGCCACCATTTTGGACAAATGCATGCAAATTTTTATCGTGCATGGCATAGGGAGTAGGAGGAATCTCTGCCAGTCCATTATTTACACTGATTTCGTGGTGGTGCAACGCACAATCAATAGCACAGTCAAACAAATTAATTGTGGGCGCGTGATGGTGTCAGGCTGAGTGAAGGCAAAGTCGTCACTGACGCGGACGACAACCCAATTAAAGTCGTCATCCACGCAGACAACAACCAATTGAAGTCGTTAGGCGGCCTAACGGTTTCGCTTTAATGGCCACCAACTCCGTCCTGACATGCATCGATTTGTGTTTAATGAAGTAGGTGGTCCGTCCTGACATGCACCGGTTTGTGTTTAATGAAGTGGGTGGTTTAATTAATGAAGTCGCTTACTTTTAAGAGAAAAACGTTGTAATTAAAAGTGGCTTCAACGATACTAAATGTGCTGGTGGGCAGGAAGTGTAAGACTCGAGAAAAATTAAATAGTAATTTAAATAATTATTTAATTATGGCGGGTAATAGAAACATTTAAAGCAATTAATGTGTGGAACAATGATGTGAAAAAGTACTAGCTCAAGTGGTTGAGAGTACTTTATTGTGTGTGAGGACTTGGGTTCAAGTCCTATGTGTGCCACTTGAATGTTATTTAAATTATGCATTTTTGTTTAGTTATATATTGAAGGCTTGACGTGATGATAAATTTCTAAAGATGTAGGAGTTATCACAAAAGATGATTTGGTTGAATTGGTTGTGCTTTTAACTTGGTGATTGATTGGTGGTGGGTTCAAGTCTTGCTAAGAACCAAATTAAACTCTCTTTTTGGCCTAATTTTACTTTTGCATGGGATTGAAGAGGCATGAAAACCCTATATGCCAAGAGGGGCAGTTTAAGGAACCATGATTAACCATTAAACAGGAAACTTAAATAGCAATTTTCGTTTTGGGTGTTAAGTGCACATAATTAGGGTAGTAAGTGAGAGAGAGAAGGTCATAAGAGGAGAAAAAGAGTACTGTGAATTCGTGCTCATCATAGGCAAGGGTTTTCCAGAGTATTGGGGCTGATTGAGAGGAGTGGTGAGATTGAAATCACGTAGGTTGGAGTGGAAAGCAAAGGAGAGGAAGTTTTTTGTGAAGGGATATGCATACCAATTCGAGTTTAGCAAGGAATCCAGGTAAGGGGAGTTGTTCTTGCGTGTTTTTGATCGAAATCATTATTACTGTGTCTGGTATGATCATGATTGCATGAGTCTTTCGTCTGTTGCATTGTTTCTGCAAAATTTTGGATTATGCCTAGAAATCGCCTGGCGGGCATGCATGTGCCGCCAGGCGGCACATCAGTGTTGGCCCAGTTCTGGGTGTTTGTGGTTGAGTTGCTTGGCGGTGGGTGGCATTCCGCCAGATGGTTCTTATGTTTGTTGATGTTTTACGTGTTTTCTTGAATTTCTTCGTGTGTTGGGGGTTCCATTAGGAAAATTATTATTATGAGAATGTTAATTATGCGTGATTGCTTCACTTGAGATGATTATATTTCGGGTTGGGATTTTAACCTATAAGGGTTCAATTACGGGATGGTAGGGCTTCAAATTCTTGAAATTTGACGTTAGTGATGTTTTACCTAAATCGATATCATGTTCTGGTGTGGGTTGGTATCACGAAATTATGTTAATTCTGTAATATGACTGTGTGATGAGTGACTGGAAAGAAGAAGGGTAGAATTGGATTCATGAAGAATGCAGGAATGAAGGCAGTTTGGCCAGGTTCTGGTATACCGCCTGGCGGCTCCTTGCTAGCCGCCAGGCGATGGCGTGGGCAGACCCAATTGGGGGTTGTGTTGCAGTTGGTTTCGTGGAAGGGAGAAAGAAAGTTTTGGTAAATCAAAAGGGAATGGTGCAATTGGTGATTTAAAAGGGGAAAACAGGGGTACATGTGTGTTAAGGTATGATTTTAGATGAAGTGTGGATGATGGATGTACATAAATAGCTTATCACTGTGAGGGATAGTTGTAGGGAGAGATGTGTTAGGTTGGAGTATTTTCGGTGAAGTATAATGTAGATGCAATGTTGGCTAAGTAAGGGTCTTGTTAAGTGGAAGCTTAGACGTAGACTCAACTGGAAAGGATTTGAATTGAGATTATGGTAAAGTTGCAATAAAAATAACAGTCACATAGTTAAAGGTATCCAGACTATGTGATATTGTCATTCAGTGAAAATTGATGCAGGGATAATACGAGAGTGGGTTCTGCTATAACTTAATAAGTTATATTGTTCTTCTTGATGGAGGGTAAATCATCTAGTTTGAAAGGGTAGAAATATGAGTATGTGTGGTAAGAAATAGATTTGTGTGATGTGATGATTAGGCTTGAGGTCCATTAAGTGAAGGTGCTACAATGATCTAGAACACTTTGGGGTCTAAGTTGGATAGTATGGAGTGCATATAACATCAGGTTTTCGCTACTGTCATAGCGCGTGGTGGCTCGAGTAAGTGCGCCAGGCGGTAGGAACTGCAGGAAAGGTCCTTGCACCGCGTGGCGCCTGGTGGCAAGGTACGCTCCGCCAGGCGGCCCTATGAAACAGTGAGTTTGGAGACGCTGGCACCTGGCGGCGGGAAGGTACCGCCAGGCGGTCTGGGCTTGTGTTGCCTGGCGGTGCTGGGTGTTGCGCCGGCGGGAATCTAACAATCTATGACTTGTGTTATGTGGTGTTTAAGCAATGATGCTATGCTTGGATCGGGTGATGCTGTGCCATTAGCGGGTAGGTTCATGGATGGTGGTTAACATGTGATGATATGAGCGGGGAGGTTCATATCTAGTTACTCTCACGTGGGGATACGAGCGAGGTAAGTTCGTATGTTCTGTGCTCACGTTTGAGAGATGCCACGTGCGGGGAGGTACGGGGCTGGTGGATCACATGTGTTGGACTATAGGCGGGTAGGTTCGTAGAGTAGGACTACAAGCGGGGAGGTTCGTAGAGGTAGGACCACGAGCGGGCAGGTTCGTGTGAGCATCATATACCCGAGTCCAAGGCTAACTTGGTTGTGTGATTTGAAGGCTATAAAGCCTTGGGGTTAAGGTCTTGGCCAAGAACTATGTAGAATGAATAAGATGGGTGTATGATTTATATTGCCTATGGTATATCTATTATTTTATTTTTCTCAGCTCACCCTTTCTGTTTGTGTATGGCGATGATCGTGTGATTCGTTACACGGGAGCAGATGTTGATACAGGTGGTGCTGAGGATGTCCAGGCAACGGAGTGAGGGCTAGCTTTGGGATTAGAGCTAGGATTTTTCTCACATGTATTTCATTATGTTTTTATTTATGAACACGAATTTTGGGAACTTGTAACACTTTATTATTGATGTTATAAGTTTTGGCGCATGTTTTTCATAAATTTAAATTTTCCCGCATTGGGAGTATTATTAATGCAACTTTTGATACAATTTATTTCTTTTATTATTTATTTGAAGTAATATTCCTTAGGGATGTTACAGGAAGTAGGGTTTCTTAAAATTAATATTTATACTCATTTGAGTATCATTTCAGTAGAGACTCCTTCATTTTGTTCGTACCTTCATCAAATTTACACACAAATGGCAGATCAATTGAATCAATATCCAGATATTTTGTCTGATTTTAGTGAAGATGAGTTGGTTACCAACCAATATACAGTCCATACAACAGATCATAGTGGGTCATCAAGTCACACCTCACTTGAAGCTTCAAATCCAGTGACTGAAAATTCACTATGTATTGGCATGTCTTTTGACACAAAAGAGTCCACAGTGTCATGTATTAAGCAATACCATATTGACAATGGTTATAGATTTGCTGTTGTTGAGAGCAAATCTGAAAAATTTATATGTTGATGTGTCGACTACAAAAAAGGTTGCATGTGGCGTTTACAGGCTGCTTATAGCAAGCGGAGTTTGAATTGGGAAATTAGAAAGATTGACGGATCACACACGTGTTTGTCAAGCATGCAACCTGCAGATCATGTCAATCTTGATTCCAACCAAATTGGTTCTATTGTGATGAACTCTGTAAAGGAAAATCCTTCCATACCTATCAAAAGTTTGGTAGCTGAAATTTAAAATTGTTTCGGATATTCAGTTTCATATGACAAAGCCTGGAATGGTAAGGAAAAAGCGCTTGCTAAGGAGTTCGGAGATTGGGAAGAGTCTTACAATGAACTTCCCAGGTGGTATCAAGTTGTACAAGAAAGCAATCCCGGCACAATAATTCAATGCACTGGATCTCTTGTACAAGTAAGTGCCAAACCTGACCCTTCTTGCTATATTATGGAACGCGTATTTTGGTCTTTTGGACCATGCATCCAAGGGTTTAACTATTGCAAGCCAGTTGTCTAAGTAGATGGCACATTTCTGACAGGAAGATATCAAGGGGCATTGCTAACAGCACTAGCTCAAGATGGGTCACGTAATATATTCCCTTTGGCCTTCGCAATAGTGGAAGGAGAAACAAAGGAGGCCTTAATATGGTTTTTTCAACTCTTAAGGGAGCATGTTACACCACAATCAAACCTTTGCTTGATAACAGACAGGGGGAAAGGCATATTGGCAGCCCTACAATCTGAAGAAGTACAATGGGAAGCAGATGGACTGCAATCAGTATACTGTATACGTCATATTGCTTCAAATTTCAACAAAAAATTCAAGAATCACGAATTGAAGAACCGGTTAAAGAATATGGGTAATAAATTTTTTCTTTCATTCACCACATTCAATAATTAAAATAACTAATATAATTGTATTTTTACAGCTTACAAGGTGAAACAACCCATATTGGATGCTAAATTGGCAGTTTTGAGATCCTATTCACCAAAAGTGGCATCTTGGATTGATAGGATACCACTACAAAAATGGACTCAAGCCTACGATGGAGGTAGTAGATTCGGACACATGACAACAAACCTGGCAGAATGTATGAATTTTGTTTTAAAAAGAGCTCGTTCATTACCAATTTGTGCTCTAATTAAGGCAACATTTGAAAGGACCGCAACATGGTTTGTTGAGAGAGGGGTTAAGGCAGACTCCATGTTACGAGCAGACCACCAATATATAGAGGAAATTAATGCTATCATTAGAAAAATCAACAACAAGTGGGAATGTGTCAAGTTCGTCGATACTCAAGAGAAAATAATGAATTTCAAGTTCAAGAGATGTTTTCTCCACATGATTACCGCCTACCAATGTCTTTTACGGTTAGATTAAATGATTGGTGGTGTGATTGTGGTCATTTTCAAGCTCTTCGACTGCCTTGTCATCACGTAATAGATGTTTGCTCTTTCTCGCATATAGACCTAACCTCATACATCCATTCATCCAGTTTATAGCCTCTACAACATCAACAAAGCATATGAAATACAATTTCATCCGGTTAGGAATAAAGAATATTGGTCACCATACACCGGACCAAATTTCATTCCAGACCCAAACATGCGCCGTAGGGTAAGGAGAAGACCACCAACTAATAGAATCCATAATGAGATGGATGAACCAAATCCAAATAGACGAAACAAATGTTTATATTGTAGAAATGAAGGACATCATAGGGGCAACTGTTCCTATCGTCAGTAATTTTATTATGTAATTTTTATTGTGTTATTTTTATTATGTAATTTTTATTCTGTTATTTTTATTATGTATTTTTAGGTTGCGCATTTAAATTATGTTATTTCTATATTTTTTAAAATTAATTTATTGTACCAATAACAAAATTAATTCCCAATAAATTAAATGTAATAACTACTCTTAAGAAAATTGTGTAAAATAAATTGATCAAATTTTAGAGGTTAAAAAAAAGAAAACTGAAAATTTTTAAAAAATAAAATAAAAGTGCAACGTTTAAAAGAAAAACTGAAACCGGTCTTCTGCCTGACTTCAGTGCAGAAACCGACCTCCTGCCTAGTGACTTCGATTTAAAAAAAAAGAAAAAAAAGAGGAAACTGACGTCTGGGAGGACGACTTCTTTAATATCGTCCTCCCCCTGACGACATGACCCAGATTTACAAAAAAAAATTCAAATGATCCATATTTACAAATTCTTGGTCAAAATGACCCAAAATTACAAAAAAGTCCATATTTTATGATATGTTAGATTTTACTTTTCTCTTTATATTATGAAATATCGTACTCTATATATTAAACAAGTTTCTAATAGATTAATATGAAAAGTAAAAATATTCTCTTTAAATTATTTTTCATCAAACACCTCTTAAACATATTTTTTTCTTCTAATGACTTGTACATATCTAATGATATTCACCAAGATAACCTATTTTAGGTTCCATTATGGAATACTTGCATCGAGTTGAATACTCATGAGTCATGTAATGTAGTAATTTAATGACCAAGCTTGTTCTTATTGGTCTAAAATCCCTTATGATCGACAAGGAAAATAACGATGAACAAGCAAAAAAAATATCACAAGATCTGAAAAGGGGAAGACAATATATATCAGTGTGTCGTTCCTTTCCATTTTGAAGCCAAAACTTTTTTTTGGCTAACTAATTCTTCACAAACTACTTTCCATCATGACATGAGTTGCACCTAATTTAGTTTCCGTGTTTTAATTGATGTTGTTTTTCCATGAAATTCTGTATAAATAAAATTTCGAAAATAAATTTCAGTAAAAATAATTCAATTTGTGATTTTGTTTTTTTTTTGTTACTAGCAAATTTAAAAGTATTTTTGATTTGAATGGATTAAAGAAACACAACAAATGTAAATATTTTATTAGACTTCTTTCAAATATTTAAAAGTGGAGATCTTGACGACGCAATTTAGTTTTTATAATATTATTTTTAAAATTATTTTTGTGAAAAATATTTAGTCCTTAAAATAAATATATATATATGTAATTAAATGTCTTTTTAATATATATATATATATATATATATATATATATATATATATATATATATATATTTTTGTGTGTGTGTGTTTAGTAATCTTAAATTACTGGGATCCAGATTGCACTCTTTTTTAATATTAGTTTTAAGTTGTGCCCATTCATTCTGATAAAAAAGGACTTTAAAGATTTGGAGATTTAAATTTTCTTATTTTTAAAATCCATATAAATAAAATAGAAATATGATTTGGAAAATAGATTAAAATATGGATAAAATGAAAAACAGATTTCAGGAAATTGATCTTTTATGGATCAAAGCAAATTTGGAGAAATAATCAGAAGAGGTGTTTGAGAAGTCATTGAACATGTTCAATTGAAATAGTATCAATGTCATCCATTCAATTCAAATTTTAATTTCAAGATTATTTACAACATCATTTTTTTTTTCAACATAAAAAAACTACGAATGAGCTTGTAGGGTTGTAGGAGTCGTAAGAAAGTGAACAGAATGGATTAACCATCTCATAACTAAGAAAAATACACAGTAGAATTAGAGAAAATTTTATTACCTTTTGAAAAATTTTAGATTAAAATACACAATCTAAAAATATAAAAATGTATTCTATACTATATTTTTGAATTCCACGGTGTAGAAATCTAAAGTATAAACATTTTAACGTATATTCTTTTACAGACGATGAAATTATGGGAACAAAAGAGGCTCCTGCTTCCTGCACCCTACTTTTTTCCCCTGTACCTCCTTAATTTTTTTAAATGACCATTCTACCCTTTCATTTAAAATAATAAATAGTAAATTTTATTTTCTGTATCTTTATTCACCGTTTTTCCAGTTTTCTCTCTAGTGTCCCTTCCACCCATAACTCAAGCTCTATGGGTGGATGGAGGTGCACGACTCAAACTATGGAGGTGCACAAAGCCACTAGCACCAACGGCCCAAGGACACGACAAGAGCATGGGAGCAGCCTGTGGCAATTGGAAAATGGGACAGCACTATCAGAAAAAGGGTTTTACATTTACTATTTACCAAGGGCGAAAAGTGTATTTTAAAACAAAGGCTAAAATAGCCATTTTAAAAAGGTTAGGGTGGTGCAGGAGAAAAATTGGGGTGCAGGAAGTAGGACCCAATAAAAATTAGTCACCACAATCTGAAAGGGTAAGCCTGCTTGCTTTCGCCAACGAACTTCGTTTTGGGCTGTAAATATATTTCGATTATCTTAATTACAATACTGCTATTTGCGCTCCCCTATTTCTTTCTTTTGGGTTTATTATTGCTATTATGTATTCTTTATCTCTGATTTTGTTTTTTTACCCGGAGTAACACACTAGTTACAACATCTTCGATAATTTTCTATATAATATATTTTTTACAATTAAACTATGAATTATAATTACACATTACTTTATTATGAATGTCAAATCTGAGAAAAAATAAACAACACGATAGTCAAATAGTTCATATTTATATATGTTCCAAGAATTATATTAGTTCAATTTAAATGAACATAAAAGGATGACAAATAATTATAGATTAATATAATTTTTTTTATATACACAAGAAATTTCAATTGAAAAGTAAATTTTAAAAATAAGTTATGTTAACGACATAATCTACGTATTATTTTACTTTAAGTTCGTTTCTTTCCAAACCTTCTCATTTATTTTCTCTTTTTCATCTTTCCTCAATTTAAATTTTACCTTAATATTATTAGATTCCAATATTCAATTTCATCATCTACAAGAATATTAGAGAACCAAAAGGATACTACGTATGTTAAGTTTCACCTTTTGAAATAGATTTATGTTTTCGATATTTAAGAAAATACTTTGTAGGATTTAAAAATAAAAATATTACATAAATTATATTTTCAAATGTTCTTTAATTTTCATGTTCTAAAAAAATACTTTTTAAAATATTAAAATAAAATAAATTGTGATTTATAAAAAAAATATTGAAAATAGGTTGATTTTTTTTTTTAATATTTTGGGATGTTAAGGAAACAATCATACTTTGATATGTAAAAAAAATAACATTGGGAAAATCATTATGTATAATAAAAGAGGGGAGTGTAAATAGTAGGAGTCTCTTAATTTTGTGACTTTAATCGTTAAATCAAGGCCCCTCTCTGAGTTGACCCACTACTTGTGTTTGAAATGAAAATATATATTGGATAAATAATTGTAATATTAAATGTGAGTTATTTTAATTTTATAAATATAATTTAATTTAAATTTATAGGTGGAAATACTTGTAAAAAAGAAAGTTATACTTACCAATAAAAAAAGAAGCTAGCATAATTTTCACATTTTGTTTGCAAATAAATATATGCTGAATACTAACTTCCGTAATACCTTATGAAAATAAGTTTTAGAGAGCTTTTTTATGGAGCATAAAAAAAAAATCTTCAAAGTAACTTCTTTGAATTATATTTTAAGATATATATTTTTCTTCAAAAGTAATAAAAAAATATGAAGGAAGGGTGTGATAGAGAGAAAAGTTTGAAAAAAATAAAACCCATTTCAGACAAGAGGTAGCCCAACAGTTTAAACGAAAGTTTAACGTATTTCTTTTACTACCTCCATACATTCTTTGTACACCTCAATAAGTGTAAAAAACTACCAAATTATTTATTGTACAATTCGGACCTAATGTGGATTTTTCAAATATTTAAAGATTAAATTATATTTTTAACCTCATTTTCGTAAAAAATTATTTATTTGATCTCCTTATTTTTATTTATCTTAATTTAGTCATTATTTTAAAAAAATTGATGCAATAAAATTCTTCCATTAGTATTATATTAAAGAGATATTACATGTCAGCTTTTGTTTTTGTTTTTTTTTTATTTCTTTTATTTTTTATTTTTTTTAATTAAAAATTTGTCATTTCTTAACTTAATATTGTGTCAGTGTCACATGACAGTGACGATGAATGATGATGAATGAATGAGATTATAAAAGAGGATTATGAAATAATTTTATTATTAATCTCTTCAAATCTTTACATAACTGAGTGGATGTGATTTAAGGCTCATTTTCCAAATCCATTCGTGTTTTTCTATTCAAATCATCTTTAAGGAATATGATTATTTTTTATCCGTTTTTTGCAAATCTGTTGATTTTAACTATTTGTTCAACCAAACAAAGGGTAAGAGATGAAAAAAAAAAGTCAAAGTAAAGTCATTGTCATGTATTTTATAAGACATAATTGTCTTCCCAAGAATATTTTCCAATTGAGAGATAAAGTTGACGTGGGTTTATTATCAAGCACTTCAGAAGGCCTTTCCATAAAAGATCTAAAAGACATCATTATCTACTATACCAAATTAATACTAATCACACAACATTTTTTTGTACGGTACAAAAAACATAACAAAACAATTGACTTAAAAAAAGCTAGTCTAGTTGTCAAGGATGAGACTATATTTGAAAATTTGAAAATTCATGAATTTGAAAATTTTGTTTATGAGTAATCCATTAATATTTTTATATTGTTAGTTTTTAGCTATCAAAATTCACTTATATTTTTGTAAGGTGATAAAAAGATTTTTTTTCTTGTTTTTATTTTTTTAACAAAGATATATTCGTATGAAAGCATGTAAAATAAGGTTTCTTCAATTTGTAAAAATCTAAGTATAAATTTAAGTCTAGTATTAAAAAGAAATAATAAGAAAGGTAAGTAACTCTAATTGATAAAGGTTATATTAACAAACAAATGTAAAGGCATATCCTTGTAGTTTAATCACACAATATATGCATCAATCCCAATTCTTGTCATGTATCCCAACCCAAACAAAATCTTCAGAACAATATTAAAGATAAAATAGGGCTTTTTTTAAAACACGTTAGGTACATCTTTACCCTAGCTAGCATCTTCATATTGAATCAATAGATTTCATTCATTCAATCTCCTCTAATTATTATTGCATGACTTTGGGAACAAGTAATTAAGACTCTTGTCCATGCACGGATGGTCTAAGACCCCTATGATTTTTCAGGTTCACGTTCTTTATCAGTTTCTTCAATCCATCTTTCAAATGGAAATCATCATATCAGTGAGTTGAAGAATTAAATAAAAATTTCAATGTAGGAAGATGATGGTACTGGGAAATTACAAAATAGTGAAGAAATGGAAAATGGCAGCATGCCACCGAAGGACCAACATCCCTTCATTGTAGGTGAGAGACCTTTATTGTGAGGCTTGAATACAAAGTCTTAGGGTTTGTTTAAGGCCCCACCTTAGGGCATGAGCCTTTGCATTAAAGACAAAAGGCATTGAATAGAGAAGGCAGATTATGATGAAGGCTAGAGTAGTTACTACATTTAGCTTCTCTTTATCAACTACATATATGTCTAGTTGCTGCCACTGAATTATTGTTTGGTTTTCTTGGTTTGAAATGGCAAAGAGCTGAACCACCAAATACTCTTCCTCCTTATATTTGTCTGCTCTTTCAAATACCTTAAGATGAATAGTGTACTTCATAAAGGAAACTATAGACATGACAACCAATTGAAACATTCAGTCATTGTGTATTGCTTTCCATCAACTGCACAACTCAGGACATGTTTCTGTTTCAATAATACTGTTTTTTCTCACAAGAAAGGAACCTTTATCATGGGATTTTAAAAAAGTGTACATATTCCGAGAAGGACCCCCTCCCTCCCAACAAAAGAAAATAATATGAAAAATAACGTTTTGGAATTTAAGTCATAAATGTTTCATCGACTAGAAATAAGACGAATTTATAATTTACGAATAGATACAAACTTTAATCTATAAATTGAGTTGAGTTAAACTTAAAATATATTTTTTAACACCATTCGGAACTGACTTTGTTCCCTTTTAGGCATATGAAGCTTTCAATTAACCTGAAATTGCTTAATCTGCAAAAAAGTTGGTTTGCATTGTGTGCAATTATTGATGCCATGCTTGATTTTGAGTTTGAAGCTTAGTGTATTTTCCAAAGCAAAGTTGATAAAGTTTTTCTTATCAGCTATCAGTTTTAGATCCAATCATAGATCGAGTTTTATCTTAAAACTCAATTTATAAATTTGGTTTTAGAAAAGGATGTCCACTCAGATTTAATTGTATTTTTTTAAGCATCAAATCAATCCAAATATGGATTGATATTAAATTGAAGCTACTTTAAATAACCTCAATTTTTGACAAAAAAAGACCCGAAACTTCAAATATCACAACCATCCACATATTTATTTTGCTATTTGAGATTGAAACTAGAAAAGCCATTGATTACACTAATATATCTGAATATCCGCGTATTTAAAGACGGTAGTCCCTACAATATTGCTTTGTCTTACAACTATTTTCTCCCCAAACAATATTCAGTCTGAGACATTATGAAACATTAAATAGTGAACACTTCTTCCAACAAAAATTCAAACCTTGATTCCGAAAGTAGTAAGATATTAACTCTTTCAACTATATATATTAACCCATCGGTACAATAGTCCTAAAGTATAATCATCAACATCATTGAACCAAGTAACAAACCTAATTTTATAAAAATCAAGTAGACCATATATGGTTACATATATATGAACCCCTTGTCAATTACTTAGTCCGGCATAATTTACTGCTGGGGTAGGTGTGCATTAGAAATGACAGATTTTCCTTTTGTGCGAAGTATAATTGATTTTTTGTACTTGTTTGTTTCGTTTTACGTTTGTATATATTTATTATTTTCCATTTGCGTTGGTTTGCCTGTGGTGGACACAGTAAATTTTGATCATGTTCTCTGGAACGAAAAAAAAAAAAAAATACATCGGGACTCAAAACGTGGTTGATACAGATACATACAATAATGTTGGAAAGGTTTCCATAAGTGGATGATCTGTGTCACTGGTGGAAGATAATGCAGTGTTTCCTTTGTCTTATAAGTTTCCTTCTTCTTGGTGGCTCTGGGAAGAGATGTATGTACCTGCTTCTCTGACATGCATCATTTCTCTTCCTATCATTGGTCACTGTGGCTGTAAGAGATACCAACTTCAAAACTTAATATGCTTGCGATTTTCGGCATTCGCCTATTTCTTTCGTAACCTTCACTATGATAAAAATGGGGTGTTCGTCACTCGGGAACCTTATTTTCACTAACAAACTCAATGGAAACGTTTAACGTATGAAAATGTATTAATTATACTATGTGTGTCGACAGATAATATAAATTTGAGCAAACTTTTGTCTGAACCTGGAAACATAATCATGACTTGGTCCTGTTTTTATGTGGTTTAATAAGGGAAGTGGGTTTGGGAATATAGAGCTTTTCAAGCAGGTGGGTCCCTTTTAATATGCATATTAAAGCTCGTTTGATGGAAGAATGTGAGGGTTATTAGAAAGATCGCAACACCATCTATGGCCCTCAATTATTCCAACCAAAGTTAAACACTTTCAACTTTTCTTTGTTAAGAATGAGCATGGAAGATTTTCAACTTTACTGAATCATTGATGATTCCAATTCTAAAAAAGGCCTTTCTCTCTCAAAATTTTCTCCAACTGCTTGGATTGTTTAATGCTTAATGCTTCGTCTTTGCCTTCAATAAAGTAACAGTCTTTGGGTACCCACCACTACATCTTACTCTCTTCGTCTTCTTTATTTCAAAACATTTTTTAGAAAACATCAAGTTATTATTAGTGTTGTTGGAGACAGACCACAACGTAAAATGCTGTTGCTGTTGATAAAGTGAAAAGTTGCTAAGAGGAAATTAATTCATGGGAGCATGCCCCTTCTCGTGAACTTCTTTTTTTTTATTTTTGACTTTGGCTATTTGTGCCATGAATTTAATGAAAGTAAAAGTTGTTTCAGAAGTTGGGAATTATATAAGTGTTACAAGAAAACTAACCCAACCACTGAACCACTCCAACAGTGATTGTTTATGGGAGTAATGATGAGTATCCCAATAAGTGGCAAGAGAAAAAGGGCATTTTGGAAAAACGGAAAGGTTTGGGTGCATGCCGACATAAACAAGATTTATATATGAAGATTATAATCTCCTCACAATATAGAATTTGTTTTATGAAATGATGAAGCCATAATTTGACAATGATTGGCGTTAATTATCCACTAGAGAAAGCTTTAGCTGAAGAAAAAGGCAAATAAATGGTGGAAGGGGGCTTTGTCATTGATAAGACACGATCAAATCAAATCTATAGTATTACGAAAGTGATTGCAATAACTTCATAGGAACATGGCTAAATCAAGTTGCATAGTTAGCTATAATTAGATGGCATAGCATAATACAGAGCCTACAAAACTCAATTGATAATTCAAGAATTTGTGTTTCTCAATCATGGAAAAATGGTGTTTCAAGCAAGGCTAATCTACACTATTAAAAGGCCAAAAACAAAACTAACCAATGTTTCATTTTACCAGGTAGTTCCTCAAATAATTTGAAACTTACTTGCTGCTTTTACAAAAAGATAATAAAACGCCATTAAATCCCCGTCGTAGATATGCACAACCATGCAATTATTTTATAAGAACTTGCTTATGAAGAAGAAATTCAATAACAAAAACTTATATAGATAAAAGTTATAAAGGTATAAAAGATGCGCAATTTTTTCTGAAATTATTTGTTGATTCATATTTGAAATTGTTGATGTAATTCACAAATAATTAAATATTATAAAGCATTATTCACTTATTTTTATGACGATTTGTCATAAGAGTAAGAAAGTTAATTACAAAAACATATAGTTTATATAGTTGAAAGTTAGTGACAGAGGGAATCGTAGATTTTTTTTTTCCTTATAAGATATTTTTCGTGATCATTTAACGTGAAACTCTCGATTTATATTTGGATTCTTGGAAAAAGTCATATAAATAAAACAATTTTTTGTTGTTTATTTATTTCGAAAGTGCTCATATTATTAGCAAATAAATTAATATTTTAAAAAGTAAAAGTTTGTTTTACTTTTAGAGGTTTCAAAATGGATTTTAACGTGTTAGACAATCTAACTACTTAAGAATTTGAGTTGAAATGGGTTATAAAAAATTTATTTTTTTAAATATGAATTAAACTTAACTCAAATATTTAATATATAGGTTAAATATATTTGAGTCAAATCGAAGTAATTCACCTATAACAATATTTTATTTTTATTATTTTATTATTTTTCATAAGGTTTTTGTTATTATTTTTTATTACTTTTAGTTATGTGGGTCGGCAATTTAGTATTTTTAAATATTATAATGTTATTAGATAATGTTTCAATACTTTGGATACTTAATCTATTTATTTTTTAAATATATAAATTGATACTTTAATTTTTAACTATTAAATAGATAAGTAGAGTCAATTCACGTAAATTCTACAATAATAAATATATAACATAAATAAGAAGATTAAATCATTCTTTAAACGATTAAACTCACCTAATCTACCAATCCGTAACAAGTTAACTGAGTTACAAAAATTTTCTAACCCGTCAAAAATTAAATTAAGTTGAATTGACTATTTTTAATTAAAAGTATATCATATTTTACCTCAAAATCCTTGTATGTTAATTTCGTGGACGTTTTACCATAAAAAATCTTTTTTTAAAAATGTATTTGACTCATACATTAATTGGTGAGACGAATTCCACTTGGAATGAGTTTAAAATTAATTTTACTAAAATAGGCAGTTGGAAATTATGCGTATAAAAAAAGACGGTGGCCAACTTGGTGACAATATCTGTGGTTATGTGAGTATTATTGCATGGAATGCGAATAAGGAGGGTATTCTTGTTGCTGTCTCCTCCAACGTGGAAATATAATTGGATAGAGAGTTCCAAAATATTATCCTACCAACCATATGAAGCTGATTTTTGCTTTTCAGGATGCTACATCAAGAAATCAAGCATCAACCATTCACGTTTGTTAGGAATACAATTCCATTCCCTTCCATTTCTCTCATAGCTAGCTAATCAAACTATAAACTGTAGAATAAGATCAGCATCGCTACCAATTCTCCATCAAGGAACATATTCTTCAGTTCCAGGCCACCTCATTACGCACGTATTTCCTCACCTTATTTTCGCCAAAAACAAAATCATTACTAACAACATTACTCATTGCTTATTCACCCTAAAACACACACTTTCACACAATGTAGTAGTAGTGCCACTGCCTTATATTATCTCTTTTTTTTTTTTAAACAGTTTTTCATTATTCAATCCATTTTTTTTTTTTCTAGGTTTGAAAACCTATGACGGATTCTGAACAACAATGGCAGAAGACTCTTCCCTAAGAAACCTCAATTGCTTCGCGATGAACGCTTCAATGGCGCGTTGAAACTCCTCATTGCTCAGCTTATCCTGCGGGTACAAATTTTCCGGGGGGGTTTTGAGCCGCTTCTCGGTCTCCGACCGACGGAGATTTCGCCTCCGCGGCGTTTTTACGCTGTCTCCTTTCCAGTTCTCTGACTTGCTCCGGCGGTACTTCGCGGCGGGGTCGACACTGGGCCGATCCTGAACCGTCTCGGCTATGACCTGCTTGTCATGGTACTCGGGCTCCGGCAGCACGCGCGGCGGAGGCGCGTGGAGTACGGGAGCACGGGAGTTGAGGAAATCGTGGTAGAGAGTGTCGGCCGCGGAGTGGGGACCGGAGAGGCGGCGGGACTGGGCGAGTAGAGCGGCGATGATGGCGTTGGAGAGGGCGAAGACGAAGAGAGGGCTGGCGGCGAAGGAGAGGAGGCGGGTGAGGAATTGCGCGGAGAGGGCGAAGGCGAAGGGTAGGCGCGTGAGGAGCCAGGAGAGGAGGAGGAAGAGGAGGCAGAGCTCGAGAATGCGAAGGGTTTTGGAAACGGCGGCGAAGAGGTTGTGTGTTTGAATGGCGTTGGCCTTCTCTGGTTTGAAGAGAAACTGGTCCATTGATCCACACAGAAGGAAACACTAACCGAGTGGTGTGTGTGAGTTTGAAAAAGAAAAGGTTATGTTGTGTTGGGTTTCAATTTGGTAGAAGAAGTTGGGAGAAAAGAGACAGAGCGTGAGAGTGGGTTGAAGAAAGAAGAGTGAGAGTGTGTGTGTGAGAGAGAGAGAGAGAGAGCATGAAGAAAGTTGGCATAGGTGAAGCTTCTTTTAACACAAACTTGGTCTTTTATAGACTCCGCCACCTGCCACTGCCACCTACATTTATCTCGCTTCTCATCAATGTCTTTTATTTTCAAATAATAAAAACCAAAATATTCTCCTGTTTCAATTTCTTATTTTAAAAAAATTATTTTCGGACTATGATTTCTCTTTTAGAACATTAAATTTATTTGCATTACCAATTAACGTAATTTTATTTTTATTATAAGAATAAAATGAAGTTTTATGTAAAGATAATATAGATTAAAGCGTAATTTTACATAGATTATCCAAAAACAATGGCATATTAAAACAACCAATATGGATGAAACTATAGTTTATGATAATAAGGAAGTATTTAAATATGGTGATTTGCTTGGTCCCGAAATGGTGGGAGATAGCTTAAGATGAAACTTTAAGATAACATTATTTTGGTGTGGAAGATATTTTATTGTTGAGCGGAGAGATAATGAGAAAAGAATCGGTCTTGGCGAAGGGTGGTGAGATAAGATGTGGCATTTCACGTGAGGCGATGTATTAGTCACACTGCAAAGGGTTACAGCTTCTGCATTCTGTTCTCGTACTTTTATTGTTGTAAGAGGAAACAATTTGTTGCAGTAATAGCATTGTCAGTTTTTTCCTAAACCAATTTTATCAAAAATAAATATATTGTTGATTAAATTAGCTTTTTGGTTAATGAGGTTTTTTGGAAATTATATCTGTTTTTGTTGTTCAAACCAATTTTTCTTACCAAGTCAACCGAACGTTGTTCTTGATCTCACGTGGATGTGCAGTGCGCAACTTGAAACATTCCACGCTTCATTTGGTTTCGGCTTTCTCTCTTCTGCTAAAGTTATTGTGTGTTTTTGTTCAAACATTTTAGCTCACGAAGTTGGTAAATGAAAATTAAAAAAAAAATAATAAATAAATTAGTGAGTTAATTAGGAGGTGCGTAAAAGGCGTGATGAGTGAGGTAGGTCCGTACAGATTGCAAGTTGCAAAAAGAAAGGTTACATGCATCACGTGTCGCTCTAGTGAAGCACGAAAGAGGGGCCAATTCAAGACGTAACAATAGTAATAATAGTGCTATTTACGCATTATTTTAATATTTATTTTCTACTGTTTCACTGCTTCTCTTCATTTATAAAATCACTTCTTTTTCTGCACTAATTATCCACTATCTTTCACAAATTACATTTTTTATGCAATTCATACCTAACATTCACTACATACATGCATGCTTAATTTACCTTTGATTTAATAAACTTTTGAAAGTTGATTAAAACATGTGTATGTTATATTTGGGTAGTGTTTTTTGTTGTAAATTATAATTAATTAATGTAATTGTATTGAATGGATGTCACCTGAGAAAGTATGGCGTAGGTTTGTCTCCGGTTTTTCTACTGTGAAGAAGCTATCAAGTCCCTTCAGATTGACAAGATGTTTCAAAATTCAAATTTTGATTGCATATTTAAAGGAATGCAATCAATGTATGAAGCTGAAGACAGAAACCAGGACTTTGACCACGCCACCCATAAAACTTTTGTTCAATGCTTCATCAAATTTTGGAACTTTCGTCACCAATCATCAAAACTAAATTAGGTTTTAAATTAATGAACCAGCTACTATCTCCCTTTACATATATACAATTAAAATTCGCAAGAAAATAACGTACAAATTCCAGTTTACAGGAAAAAAAAAGTACTTTAGTTTTCATTTACGTGTTTTCATAGATTTCTTTTAGCCGATACTTTTTTGCAGGAAAGCATATTAGGATTTTTTTTTTTTTTTTTTTAGGAAATTCAGTAAAAAACTCTTAACATTAGAATTTTCAAATTCTTACGTGTCTAATTAAATACAACCAAATTACTTCCGCATAACAAAATCCTAAGAGTCCGTAAATTTTTCCTTTCTTATGAATTTATATAATACAATCGTAAGAAAAATCTTATGAAATATTAAAACTCCAATAAAATATTATAATTCTACCATCAAAAAGGTATATGTATTAATTTAAATGAGAGTATTTTAGAGAAAATGTTATTATTTGATTAGAATACGAAAAGTGTAGTTCATTTATAGATGAAGACCGATATATTACTTTACAAAAATTATTAATATGGCTTCAGTATTATTATTTTTTTCCATTTTTTGCGGTAAGAAATTTTGGAAGAGATCATAGTAGTTTAAGGATTTGGAGTGAGAGCCGCTTTTTGTTACAGTTGTGATCAAAATTGTGAATTTAATATTTGAAATATCATCTATGTTATGTTCTACTTATATATTTTTTATTATTGATAAAAAATCATTTTAATTTTCATAAATTCAAAAAAGTTGAAAGTGAAACTATAAATTAAAACATATTTGAGAGTTATTATGAAGTTAAAATTTAATTGATCAAATTATACACAGTTAATAATTTTTTATAATAATTAAATTTTGTTAATTCACCTTGTAATTTTCCATAGTTGCGATTATTTATGCTAAATGTTATTAAATTTAAGACTTAAATATAAATTGGTTCTCATTTTTGTTTTGTGTTAATTTGGTCTTATTTTTGTCAATTTGGTCTTGTATGTTAACGGTGGGCAAATATTCAACGTCAATAAACCGTACATGTCGCTCATTTTTCTTCTTCTTATTTTCTTTTATTAAATCTTTTCTTAATTTGTAGATTTAAGAAAAAATTGTGCACAAGTCAAGTCACAATTGTGTCATATGTCAATATGTGTTACTTGCCGGTTTGTGGTTATATTTTTTTTTTGTTTAATTTAGTCATTATATTCGTTATTTTTGTTCAAGAGTCCATCTCAGCAAAGACCAGGAACCTCTCAGCAAGTGACGAGAGACCTCTTCACAGAGATCAGGGACCTATTAGTAAAGGCCAAGGACCTCTCAATAGGTGACCAGGGATCTCTCAACAGGCTATCAGGGACCTCTTAGCGAGTGACCAGGGACCTCTCAGCGGAGAACAGGGACCTCGCAGCAAGTGACCAAGGACCTCTTAGGAAGTGATAAGGACCTCTTATTAAAGACCAAAAACCTCTCAACCTTAGTAAGTGATTAAGGACCTCTCAATAATGACCAGGGACCTCTTAGCAAGTGATCAGGGACCTCTCAACAAGTGACTAGGGACCTCTCAATAGAGACCGGTACCTCCCAATAGAGACTAGAGACCTATCAACAAGTGACCAGGAACCTATCAGTAGAGCCAAGAGACCTCTCAATAGAGATCAGGGACCTCTGAGCAAGTGACCAGAGACCTCTTTGTAGGTGACCATGACATCTCAAGTGACCAGGGACCTCTCAACAAATGACCAAGAACTAGGGACCTCTCAGCAATTGACCAAGGACCTCTCAACAAAGACTAGGGACCTCTCAGTAGTAAGTGACTAGGAACCTCTTAACATGCGACCAGGGACCTATCAACAGAGACCAAAAACCTCTCAACACAGACATGGACCTCTCAGTAAGTGACCAGAGACATCTCAATAGGTGACCAGGGACCTCTCAGCAAGTGACCAGGGACCTCCCAACAAAGATCAGAGACCTCCTAACAAGTGACTAAGGACATCTTAGCAGAGGCCAGGGATCTCTTAGTAATTGACCTAATTAACTTTTGTTAATTCACCTGATTGGTTGTAACTTTCCATAGTTGTAATTAAATTTTGTTAATTCACCTAATTGATTGTAATTTTTCGTAATTGCGATTATTTATGCTAAATGTTATTAAAATTAAGGGTTTAATATACATTTGGTCCTCATTTTCATTGTGTTTATTCAATTTGGTCCTGTTTTGGTTTTGTATTCAATTAGGTCATCATTTTTGTCAATTTTGGTGAATGTTGTTCTTTTTGCTAAGGGTGGTTAAATATTTGACATTAGTGAATTGTGCATGCCACGTGTTAACTCCTTTTTTTATGTTTTTTATTATTGTTATTTTTATTATTATTATTATTATTATTATTTGTATATTTTAAAAAACTTGTGCACAAGTCACAATTGTGGTGTCATGTGTCAATATGTGCCACATGTCGGTTTGTAGTGGTGTTATTTTCTTTTGTTTAATTTAGTTCTTATATTCGTTATTTTTGTTCAATTTAGTCTCTATATTCGTTATTTTTATTTAATTTAGTCTTAGTTTTGGTTAAAATGGAGCAATTTTGTTCATTCCAAACCAAGGCCAACTTTAATTTTTTATGAATATTCTACATTTTTATTAAAATTGACATTTTTATTAATTATTTTTGAAATTTAACTATAAATTATTAGATTTGATTATAATTAAATATACTTTTTAGATTCAATTATTAAATAAAATATGATTAGAATATAATTATTAAATATTTTAGAAAAATATACTAACGTTTCTAAAATTGACATTTAAATATAAAATATTTAATATTTTTATTGCTTTTATATTTAAATATAATTTGAGAAATATTTTAGATTTAATATAGGCACACATGGACATTGACATATTATACAATTGTGACTTGATCAGTGGATAACTTTTTTAAAATTTAAAAATTTTAAAAAGTAGGAGTTGACATGTGACATGCATTGTTCAATGACTTTAAATATTTAACCATCATTAGCAAAAATGACCAAATTAAACAAAATTAATAAAAATTAGGGTCTAAAGGAATACATAACGAAAATTAGAATCAAATTGAACAAACACAACGAAAATAAAGAACAAATATATAACTATATATATATATATATATATATATTTAAGCCTAAAATTAAATGATAAAACGATAAAATAATTCATATTATAGGATACTTTGACAATATTAAAGTGTTACATTGGTTGCATCGAAGACAATTTGGTCTGTACGCACCGTTTGTGTTAAAGGAATATTTCTAATTGTGCCTTAGTTTATATAGAAAGTTGCATTTGCGAGAAATCTTTTTCTGTAAAACTTCTAAAACCAGGTATTTAAACAAAACTTCATTTCCATGAATTATTTCAAATATTAAAAATATAAATTTAAAGCATATAGTATCTAAGTAATAAATTTTAAAAGACTTAAAGAATATATTCATCTTACGCTTGTGCGCCTATAATTTCCAGAATAATATTAACAATAAACCAGGTTAGAAACTTGAGAGACAATTTTAAATCTATCTTAAAAAAATACATTAAAAGTAAGGTAATATAATAAGTTACTTAATAATTTATTTAACTATTTTATAAGGGGATTCAACTTACATAAAAGTATTTAATAAGAAACTCAAGGTATTTTATTTTGGAAGTTTCTAATTTATAAATTGCAAACTACTTAAGTTAACTTGTTCTTATTTAATTTTATTTCATTATTATCTTTTTTATTTTAATATTTTTTATTGTTGTTTTTTATTTCATTTCACCTATTATTATATTTTTTATATGATTAATTAGTTACTGTATTATTTTAGTATTTGTTAGATTATTTTTAAATTGTTTAGATACAAAAATTTCATATTATAAGCTGAAGTAATAAACATAACCATATAAAATTTGTAAAATAAAATCAATGTAATAATAGCTTAAATTAAGAACTAAAAATTTTAATTTAAAAAAATAATTAATTTAATTAAAACTTATTATATCAATTCATTTAAATAGAATAACTTATTCACACACACATAATATATATATATATATATATATATATATATATATATATATATATATATATATATATATATATATATATATATATATATATA